>Ga0315913_1003165_pt1 | contig 19697 bp, 8 predicted proteins | sample MpolsnodulesMG_FD_207736 | JGI IMG/M metagenome (GOLD analysis project Ga0315913, IMG submission 207736) | Medicago polymorpha root nodule microbial communities from Los Angeles, California, United States - small nodules | ecosystem: Host-associated > Plants > Roots > Nodule | place: USA... | reverse complement strand
TATATATATATATATATATTTTGGAGGCTACTAATATTCATCATATATAATAATCATCATCATACGTGAGCTACTAATACTCATCATACCGTCCTTTTAAAAAAGATACTCGTCATATTATATTGAACACAAAAGCCTGGGCAACCAAAAACAAAAAATCTAAAAACCAATGTCCAAACACGTATTTTATACAAACCCATATATGAAATCTAATAAATTAAACAAAAGGGTACTCTTTTGTTCAAAATTAGAAAAAAAATTAAGAACAAATATAGATTGAAAAGAGGGGTTAGTAAAGCTTCATCATACCTCAAGTTTTCAGAGAGCCTTTTTCAAGAGATTTCAGAGGGACAGTGGTAGGGTTTACGAAGACGATATTAGGGTTGTGGTTTGATTGAGATTTCGTTGAGGTTAAGGGTGTGTGAGATTCAATTGGTGTTGATTGTGAGGGTTTGAAATTGAGGGTTTTGGGTGAGAGAGAGAGGTTTGATTGAGAGAGAGCAAGAGAGAAGATGACAGTGTGTTTCTGGGTGGGAGAAAGCGAGAGGTTCGATTAAGATTGAGAGAGAGACAGAGAGAGCACTTGGTTTGAGAGAGTTTAAAAAAATTCTGGGTCATTGAGAGTGAGAGATGACAGGTTAAGATTTTTTGTTTGGGAAGTTTTTTTAGAGGCAAAAAGAATTTTTTTTTTGTTTGGAAAATTTGTGTGGCAACTTTGTTTTTGTCAAATTCCAATTTAGCGTGATCTAAAAAATTTGCGGGCTATAAATTTTTGTTTTATAATTTTTAATCAAAATAATTAAAAATAATACCAGGACACTTTTTGTCGTTTTCGAAATGAACTAACATAAAACTGTTCTGGTTTCTTGTACGAGAACAGTATTGGATCATTGCATAAAATTTGTAAAAATTTCATACACTACAACAACAAAATATGAAAACCACTGTCTATGAAACTCTATCAGAACGTTTTTATTACCTTTTAAAAATTAGGCATTGTCGTAGAGCCAAAATGTTGTAGCGACATTCACTTTTTTATTAAATAAACTTATGTGAGTCTCGCACTATAGAAATGGATCTCACATAAAATGGTGAGAGCCACATGAATTACACTTAATAAGAGAATGAATGTAAAATGAGTGTTAGAAAGAGAGTACTCATTGCATTTATCTTTTTTGTGTTCCACACAAGACTCAAAAGTCAAAATGTGTTTCTTAATTGCTACTCCCTCCAATATTAAGTGTCTTATTTGGGTTGTGCGTGGTTCTTAAAAAAATGATTAATTTGTGTTGAATTCAATGGTAAAATTAATTTCATTTACTAAAATATTTTTAATAATTATAGTTAGTGGAGTAGTTAAGCAAAGTGAAATTCAATAAATAAAGAGTATATTAGTGGGAAAAAAATGTTTCATTAATATTCTAAAGTGACAATTATGTTGAAAAGAAAAAAAAAATACAAAAATGACACTTTTGTAAAACAGAGGTGTTCAGAACAAACATAAGATTTTATCCGAGGAGGATAAAGATACGCACAGTGGTGGTAGATCAGGCGGAAGTAGGTGCTCCGACTGTTGATCGCAGTGCTCCGAGGATGTGATGGCCACAACCCCGTTGAGGAGAAGGGGGTGTTGTACCTGCCGGTGCTCCGACACCGAAGTTAGTGTATGAGCAAGAGTGGGGTGAAGCATAGAGAGATACATACCTTGTGAGCTTGTCAAAAACTCTTTATATAGAGTACATGAGACAGTTGTGTAGTCATGGTGGGAAGCAACTACACTTTGTCTTGTGTGTGTTTTTCTCATCATTTATAAATTTCATTTGGAATAACAAATACAAAATAAGAGTTCTTTTTAATCTCCCATATATCATACGATGATTTTAAATTGTGATTGTGGTCGTTGCACTTACACTGCAAACCTGCAATCATTTATAATGTGGTAAAATGCAAGAAAATGTGACCGCAATTGCAATTGTTATATCATTGCTAAAAGACCTATAAAACTATTATATTGCAGTTATAATCGCAGTTATAGACCGCAAATAGAAACGAGTTTACAACATTCACACACCTGCTTCATTAACCACTTTTGCTAAAAATAATACGGTCATTCCTAAGAAAAATCTTGTTCGTGCCTAACAAGATGTCAAAACTGACTAGCTTAACAGACTGACATGTTGAACTGTGTTCGTGCTAGCTTCTTTGAACTGTTTGGAACTCTCAACATTATCTAAGGACTGCAGTGCAATATTTGTACTAACAAAAACACATTCACCTTCCACTCTATAGGGTCCATACGATTGGTATGGGACTCATCATGTTCCTTACAACCACTTGATAGCTGAATAGCAATCCAACTTGCTTCATAGCAGAAACTAATTAACTAACAAAAATTTGTCTAGGGATCAATTTTGTGGTGAAATTCCTAATAGTTTAGCGCAAATTGATCGTCAAGCGAAATGGATTTGCACACAATAAACTCAACATACATCTAAACTCAACCTATCAATAAAGATTTAAAAAGAAACCTTGTATTAAATAAGCAAGCATTCATTTCTCAATTAAGCAATAAAATAACAATTCCAACATTACTTGCATATAAGGAAACACGATAATTAAGGATTAAGCAACATCATCCACAATCCATGCGTTACATTTTTGCTTGGAAACATAATCTAATCAAAACATCACTAACAACAATTGTTATGTCCTACATGCTCTTTACCTATCTAAGACGAAGATGATCCTTGCAATGCCTTAGAAATGACGTCAATCGAGTCCTTAATTACCCGAGCACGCTCCAAATCCAATTCCATCTCTTGAACTTTCAATTCCTTCCACATTTCATCCAACTCTACCCGATCTGATTCCCCAATCAACTCTTGTCCCCAAATCTTGTGAGAAAGGTAAATTATTTCCTGCTCAAGATCATTATAGAATCTAGGAGGAAATTTTTGGTTTTCCTCTTTCTTCATGTTCTCATATTTTTGTTTTAACTTCCAGATCCTCTTTCTAAGCTGCCCTTGTGTGGTTTTCACACTAAGCAAATCCTTCGCAGAGTTATAAAAAGGAGTGTAATATGTCATTGCATTTTGACCCAAATTGGATTTGAAATCTAAGAAGCCATTGAGAATGAGGATTTCGTCATCGAAAGTGAAGATTTTCTTATGTGAGTTTGATGTTTGCTTCTTTAAGGAAGAAGATGGTTTCTCTTGTTTTGGATTTTGGGATGAAGAAGAAGAACAACTTGATTTCTTTGCCGTTGAAATTAAGGAAGAAGAAGCTGAAATGAAATTAGCGAAACAACAAAATTAAGGAAGATGATGCTGAAATGAATTGAAATGAAAATGGGTCACCGCGCCAAATATTGAAACTTTTCCCACTATGAAATTAGGTCACCGCGCCAAAAAAACTTTTCCCACTTTGGCTAAAACTTTTTTTTCACTATCAAAAGAAATTAGGTCACGGCTAAGGCTAAAATTTTGGTTATTTTTTAACAAATCTTTATAACTTTGAGTTAATAGCCTATCTCCTATGGATACATTTGAACATGTTCAAAAGAGCCAATCCACATGGCATTTAACAATGTTTCTAGCAAATCAATTGCCACATTTCCTCCTCTTTGCAAAGCATTCAATCATCTATCTAAAACAATGACATATGTCATTATGTTATACAAACCTTAAATAATTTTTTATTACAAATAAAATAACACGGGAATCCTAAAAAAATACGGCACACCTATTAATCACTGAATCTTAATAAAATAACACAGGAAAAATATTTGTTATTAGTAAATATTATTATTTTTAAGAAACAAAGCTGATGCTAGATATTCCCTAAAAAAAAGTGATGCTAGATGCATTACCCAAATGCAGATTCTAATTTTAATATGAATCGGTCAAAATGTCTTGATTGCGTGAATGTGGGAAATGCATGACTGTGTATTGAGTAACAATACTAAAAGATTGAAATTTCATTAGTACTCCCTCCAGTCACTATTATAAGCAAAAATCTACTTTTTAGGTTAATTGAATAAATGATGTATGTTCTCTATAGGAGAGACTATTAGGTTTTCGTGACTCGAATACGTTCAATTTAGTCATGTTAGCCAAGCAAGGGTTGCGTTTGAATCATTCTAAGTGGGTGCAATTCCCACAAAGTCACGAAGTTTAACACTGTTGAAAAATCAGGGAAAAAATTAGGGCAGTGACTACTGAGTAGTCTTTAAAAGCTCACAGTTTTAGGGATAATACTATGTTTTTTACTTCCTTAATAACGTTCATTGTTTAAAAAGAGTTGCAATTTCAGCTTAGCCTGGCCATTGGTTAAAAAAACTCGCACCTTCATTTTCTCCCTCCAATTTATGGCATTTGCAAAATTCCGATACAATACGAACGGGATACGTTTAAAAAATTAAATTTAAAATTAAATGTATGAATGCACAATATATAAACATAACTAAAATTGATGATAAATTAACATTCAAATTACTCAAAATGAGCAAACAAGTGACAATTACATATACTATCCTAAAAAGACATCATTATTACTATCCCAAAAACTCATCATCAGTACTACCCAAAAAAGACATAGTTTAGTTTATCCATAAAGAACATCATAGTCTAACATTCACTATTTTTTCGTAACAAAATTGGGTCAAAATCTGAATCATTTTTGTCGGTTTCCTTTTAAAATTCAATTTTCATTCATAACTATTAGGGATGACCAATGAGTATCAAAATTAGGAATATAGCAAATATGATACAATTGGAAGATTTAGCAATGGTTTTCATTTTAGTTAAAAATAGAAAAACCCATGATCTTTATTAACCAACTTCAACCGTTTCCCAAATCTTTCTCTAGATTCAAAATGAGAAAATTACAATTGTATCTTAAATCATCACAACAACTCATATTCCTAATTCTTACACTAATTCATCTATCTTAAGGTTCAACAAGGAAGTATAAATTATAATTTTGAATAATTCAATAACAATTTTGTAGGTAATCTTTAGTATGTTCAATTCATCAACATCTTACCTATATTCTTATAATTTCAACAATATATGCCCTAAAATGGTATAGTGTCCATTTTCAGCTCATATACAAATAGGTACTAACTAATATCATAATCATAATTTCCAAATTCTAATACCAGCTTACTACTCAAAGCTAGAGCTAGGGAACATTATCATGAAATGCTAGGAAAGACTCTATTTATTGTTGAACGGTGTGCACCTATTCTACCCACATAATACTCACCACAATATGCATCATAGCAAACATAATAAGGCTTTGATTTGGGAGTTTTGAAATCATCAAAATTATCAGTTACTTACATACACCTAGATGGAGCTTTGGCTAGAACATTGAAGACGTTGTGTTGTGGTAGACTTTATTATTTTTGTTTGATCTTTTCATTATAATAGTCTATCTTGTGTGTTGTAAGGTTTTCTAGTGACTTAAACCTAGTTCAAACTTTTCTTCCACTTTGTATTCTATTGATTTTGAATTTTTCTAAAAGGATTTTGATTGGTTCATTCTTAGTGACTTGTGCCTTACTACTTTGAATTTTATATGTGTGTAGATGTTTCAAAGCTTAAAAGATTATAATGCTAGCTACTATGAAGTACGAACACTAGGTATAGAAATTCAAATCCATTCCAAAGAAAACTAGGTAAAAAAATAATGAATTCAAAACATCAATATGTATCCATAACTTGGAAATTTATGAAATTTGGATTTGGAAGATAATTTCAATTAAAGAAAGCCAACGCAGTTAGAATGGATGTTCACCAAATAAGTAGGTTTTCTGAATTCATTGAATCTCAGAGTTCGTTTCTACAAAAACCACATGATTCATAACAAGAACATCAAAAGCTCATTACTTTTAAAACCAAATTAAATGATTATAACACAAAATCAGCAAAGACAAAAAAATTAACCCATAAATATGAAGCAAAATAAAAGCCCCTAACGAAACCTGAACTATTTCTAAAAAAATCCATGAAAAGAACTTGATTCCAAAAAATAAATCCAACAATAGAAGGGAAAAAAAAAAGTACCTGAAAATGATTGAAGAGGTGAGAAATCAGTGAAAGTAGCTTAAAGCTCTTCGGAGGCTGGATTTCATTAGGTCAACTTTTGACTAAAATGTTTGTTTTTTTTTTTTTTTTCCTAACTAAATAATAGTTTTATTTTATTTTTTAGGGCCGTAGGCCCTCTTTTGTACCCAAATTTTTTTTTTTGAAGGAAATAGTTTCTTAAATATATACAATAAAATCATTAGTTCCTCCAAATTATTATATAATTAGAGTTTAATTTAGGGTTAATAAGTCTTTACCCCCTGTAGTATAAGTCATTTCCGGATTTTTCCCCTGTAAAATTATTTTTTTGATTTACCCCCTGTAAAATATTTTTGTTTTGATTTACCCCCCCTAATAGGTCAAACAAAAACCAATTTTATTTTTTTTTCAAGAAATTTTCATTTTTGTTTGGCCTAAGGGGGTAAATCAAAACAAAAATATTTTACAGGGGGAAAAACCGAAAATGACCTATATTATAGGGGGGTAAAGACCTATTAACCCTTTAATTTATATACTTTGTCATTGGACAATAATTTTACACATTTATTTGATAATGTGTTGTCATATCAATTATAAGTCGGATAAAAAACACATTTTCACTCTTGGGCTCAGCCCTCTTCTTGTACCAAAAAAAAAAAAACATTTTCACTCAATTGTGCAAGTACGGGTCCTATCTAATTGACGGATTTAATTTATATGATATCGTTAGTCAAATGGATCCATTTTAGTCGATGGAGAAGTGTGTTTTTATGTGACTATGTTTCTAAAGGGATAGCTTGTCGGTTTGGCTTATACCAAATATTTCAATCGTCAATTGATGAGATTCATAATCCAATTAGGTATTGTCTAACAGTGAATATGATTTGCTTCGATACCGTTAGTTAGATAGGTCAATTTCAGTCGATGGAGAAGTGTCTTTTCACGTTCAATATGTTTTAAAATGGATAGTTTGTTGGGTTGATTTATTTTTAATATTTCGATCGTCAAAATTTGAACTCATGGTTCATTCTCAGTCAAATTAGGTCCTATCTAACAGTGAGATTGTTTTGATTTCATACATTTAGCCGGTTGAGCCTGTTTCAATCAACGGAGTACTATCTTTTTATGTTGACTAGACTTCTAAATGGATAATTTGTCGCGTTAACTTATTCCGAAGATTATGATTGTCAAAATTCGAGCTTCTGATTAATTCTTAATTCTGTTAGGTTCTATCCAATGGTGAGATTGATCCTATTTGACAATGTTAGTCGGATGAGTCTTTTTAGTCAATAAGGAAGCGTCTTTTCATATTGACTAGGTTTTTAAAAGGATAAATTGACTTATATTGAAGATTTAGATTGTTGAAATTCGAGCTTTTGAATCATTCTTAATCCAATTAAGTTACATGCAACAATGAGGTTGATTATATTTTATATTGTTAGTCGGTTGAGTCTATTTCAATTGATGGCAAAATGTTTTTTTATGTTGACTAGGCTTATGAAGAGATAGTTTATTCGATTAACTTTTACTGAAGATTTTAATCATCAAAATTCGAGCTCCTTTAGGGGGTCGGGTAGCTCAATTAGGCTTTAAATTGTGGCAGAGGAAAAAAATACTAACATAACAATTAACATACTCACATTTGTCCTTAAAAGTAAATAAGTTCAAGCCATTGTTTCGTTATTAGTCTAGGTCTAATCTAATATTGGTTTTATTTGATATGTTAGTTGGGTCAAATAACATACTTACAATTAATATATATAAAAATTAAACTAAAATATTAATAAACATTATTAATAGTAATTCAATTATTATGGAAACTTAGGGAAGGAAAACAGTTTCTTGTTAATACTTTATACACCGTTGTGAATTCGATAAAAAATCACACCAATGAAACTTGGTTTGTGGAGCAAATAAATCAAGAAATCAAATCAAATGGGTGACAATATAATTCAAGAAAAAATAAACAACATGAGATTAGAGAAAATAAGAACACAAAAGAATTTGTTTACCCAGTTCAGTCCAATATTGACATACTCTAGGGGAGAGAGCAGCTTCCCGTTCCACTATAATGATGAGTTTCTTTACAAAGATATATCAAAGGGTTACAAGAATTAGTCTTCAAACTTAATTCTACCTAAAGTCTTGAATGTCTTCCCGTGACCAAGAGACTCTATCTTAACAATGTCTAGTTCAAGGTGAATCAAAACAATCTCAATCCTAGTGTTTGTTGCCAAGAGAAAACTCTATAAATCCTAGTTTGTTGTTGGCTTCTAAACCATGTTTTTCTACTCTACAAAATTTTCATCTGATACAAGGTTTATATTTATAGTAAAAGTAACACATAAAGTTTGCAACAAATCTACACTGAAAAATATGTTTATCTTTTTTCGCCTTCAGCGCTCTACCGTGCCATGTTACGATTCCATCGTGACACGATTTTTCCAATGACTTGCTTTAAGAATTTCTTCAACAATCGTGGCACAATGCTTCCGGTCATGACATGATTTTTTCGGTACCTAATTTTAAGTTACTCTCACATATAAAATATTGATTTATCTAATAATAACTAGAGTTACTTATCCATCATGAATCATATGTGTTAGCCGTCCATGTTAGTATTTGTTGGTAGAGATAACCTATGTTTACATAACTATAATTAATAAAAAAATAAATTATAAGATTCATTTTATTTCAATTTTTAAGTTTTTATGAATTTTAAAAAAATAAAAAATAAAGCAATCGTTAGAGACGGGTTTAGAGACGGATATATCTAAAGACAACATTAGAGACATACTTTAGAGACCGATGTTGGCAGAGACAGAATTTGAGACGAACAACTACATTTCCGTCTCTAAACAACTTTTGAATGTGTTGTTGACCTGGCAAAGTATCTTGTTAGAGACGGATTTAGAGATGGATAACGATCAGCGATAGACAATTTTGTCTCGAAAATCCGTCTCCACAAGCACCATCATAATCCTTCTCCAAATAACAAATTTATGTCTCAACTTCTGTCTCTGCTAGAGACGAAGATATTCTGTCTCTAAACTCCGTCGGCATATCAACTTTTTCTAGTAGTACCTACTGGTGCTAATGAAAACTCAACCTATTACTTGAAATTTGATTCCCCACATTGTTCTCACCTCATACACGGTGCCATCTCCGTAATAGGATGAGCTAGAGATTCTAGCTTAGTATGCACCATGAAACCCTAATGACACTTTGTTTCTTCTTTTTCTGCAAATAATAGAGAAACTCAAGGAAAAAATGTTTAATATAGTTGGTGATTGTAAAGACTATGGAGAGAGAAGGGGAATTGTGTAAAGATATGTGCATGTTGTTTTATTCTTTATGTAATATTAATTTGTTTCAGAAATCCATGACCACATTGTCGTTGTTAAAAGTTAACCAGTCTTTTGAAAAATATAACTTATTTTGTTCCTTTTGAATATCACAAGATTATTAGTGTATTTATCTAAGAGATATTGATAAACTCAGATTGGTGATTATATCTTATGGTATATATTTCATTTAAAGGCGGTTAGATTATGATGGTAACTGTCACTGTGAAGAGGTTCACTATAATACTCAATCTTAGTGACATGCCAATTTTTTGGATTACAAATTGAACTATGTTATGGTTCTGGTGCAATGGCTGTGATGCATTGATGGGGTACGGGTCTGAGCTTTGGGAGCTGAATGTGTTCAGATTTTCGTGTCAAGCTGTTGCTGTTTGAATAGGTTTTGTTTTGAGGTTCGGTTTGTTCTTTCATGTGTATGTCTTTTGGATTGTCCTTTTAGCATTGTTCCCTCTTGTGTGTTTTGGCATGATGTTTTGTTCTATGTATAAACATGGTGTTACTATTAATAAGATGCACTTATAGCCCAACATTTCATCTTTGTTAAAAGATAAATTGATATTTTAAATCATTAAATTATTGAAAGGAGACTTATCAATATGAACATAGGATTTGGAGAATATTTATGTGTGCCATAAGATTGTGCCCAAATCGTGTGATCATATAGGATTTTCTCAAAGCTTTGTATTATAGATCATGTTTACAATGCGTTGGTATAATTAAATCCATATTTTTTTACTTGTCAAATGAAATCATTGCATGACTAATCGAATCCATCCATTTTTCTCCCCTAAAAAAATCCAATTATTTTTATATATCATTGCATCACTAATCACGTTCACGCAACCAGGACATAGGTGGTTGTTTGTTCAAGATCAAACGGACCAAAAATTGCATACTTTAATTTCAATATGGACTAAGCATAAGAATTGAGTAGAAACACTGAAAGAGTGAAATTTCATCGAGGATATGGGAAAATGGGTTGGTTCTTCATCAAATGTTGAATGTTTGGGCGAGTTGGCATGGAAACAATTTCGAGTAACCCTTTTTTAGTTAGTATAAGCACAAAAATACCTATGTGAAAAACGCACTTCCATCAGAAGTACGAGGAATGACACAAACCCTTTTTTTTTAACTCCTCTTCTTCTTCGTGCCATTAGCTTCTCTTTTTTATTATCAAATGAAATTAAAAAAATTGGTATGCACTTTTCCCCCTAAAACTTTTCGTCTTCACTAATTAATGAATAAAACTTTTTGACATAGTGCAATCATACACCTAATATAAAAAGATATCGATCCCACGTGGACTAGGGAGCTATAGCTTTCTATAGATTTTTAGTAGAAAACTTGTTTGCAAGAAAATAAAAATAATTAATTTATCAAAACAATAAAGTAAAAGCTAAAAGGTTTGGGAAAACAGTTAAAAATATTTAGAAAATTCTCAAAGTTAAAAATGTGATTTAAACAAAGCTTCGGTTATGACAGTTTTACTACGACCTACAGAGTTATAGCTTTCTATGGCTTATTGGAAACATGGTGGGCACTGGAAGTGGTGTGCACTCAGCCTTCGTATTAAAACTCGTGAAGACTACCAGTCGGAGTACAATCACGCAAAACTTAATATGCAACGTTGCTAAGTTAGGTTATCAACATTTTCCACCGAAGTGTTATTTTGCTGAGTCTTTGGTCTATGACAAGAGTCACAATTAGATCTTAGCACCTAAAGTATCTTCCAAGATCTAGAACTCATGCTCATCTATGGAGACGATGAGATTGAGTGAGAACTCTCTAGTTGCTAACTCTGGTTGGAACATGGTCTCTCCATTTCACTATCAAATTTTTGGACCCTTAACACCTACATGTGGTTGTCCTTTTATAGTACAAGGTCAACCACTACAAATTGTATCATTTGGTCATTTTACTTTTGAGTTGTCCTTATCTTATCCTACCTACTCCAAACATATTCCCTTATATTCCTCGTATTCCAATCATTGGTACCAACTCATAATTCTTACTCCTTAAGCAATGGCCAGAAGTGGTCTCATGGGTTCGTACCAATAGTACGACCTGACTAACGATCCAGGGTGCTGCATCTTTCCGTATCTTCAGTGAAGCAATCCTATTCCTCATTGCAGCTTCCCATATATCTCCAGAGCCATTCATCATGTATCATCAAACTTCCACAACAAGAATTACTAGTTCAAAATGATTAATCAACAGTGAAAACTAATTAAAACTATAAAATCCTATATATGCACTGATTAGATGTTTTAGGCAATGCATCCACTGAATTTCATATTTATTATGGGGGATAAGTGAAACATGATAACCAACTATTTTGATGATTATCACACGCCCAAACTTAAACATTGCTCGTCCTCGAGTGATGCAGCTCAAGCATTTATCCAAAACAATTCCTAATTCCTAGCCCACTCACATAATCATGCAATTGGTCTTTCTTGAGTGAGCATAACCTCAGATATAGCTACTCAAGCAAACTCTAGTCACCCCCCATACAACATAACCTAAGAAAATTATTAAAACTACTTGACGTTGTAATTATTGAACCAAAATATTGCTTTTGCAATTACGAAATTTTTTACCTTAGATTCATATGTTACTCATTTTAGTGTGCATGATCATTAACATCAATACATCGGATAATTTAAGTTTGATCTGGTATACAATCACTTAAAAAAAATGTGTTTTTGATATCTTTTAGTTTTGGTCTTTGTGATCTGTTCCAATGTTAGCACATTTTTTGTTGACAGCATTTCATAGTGAATTTGCTAGCTGTTCTATGATAATGTTTTTCTTCTTTACTCTTAAAACCGGTACAGTTTAGATGTTGAAATCTTTGCCAACCACTAAGGTGCAAATTGGTGATGATGAAACTTCTCTTTGAATCTCACCTTAACTGCTTTTGCATCGCGCTGATTGAGATAATACAGACTATTTGTCAATTGTGTTATAGTAGAAAATAGTGGTTTGTTCAAATTTTGATACGCTATACTGCTATACCACCGCTATTTGACAACTATTTGTATTAAATAGTGTACTATAGAACAATAGTGATTTGTTCAAATTATACTAAGCTACATAGCTATAGTGACTATTTGAAAACACTGTTCTATCTCATAACATTCAGTTGAAAACTAAAAAATTGAACCGGACAGCATTGAAAATACCAAATTAAACTGAATCGAACTATTCAGTTCAATCATAAACTATCCGTCCCAGTTTGGCCATTTTCAATGCTATTCGGTTCGGAGAGTTACTGTTCGGCTGGTTCAATTTGAAACCACAGAATCGGTGGTATTTGGGAAGGCTCACAAAAACTCTATGTTTGTTCCAAGAATGGTGTTTGGATCCAGAGGGGTGTCTTCATAGGTGAACTGCTATTTTTCGCAGACAGGCTTGTATCGTAGTTATATCCTGCTATTTTTCGCAGAATGGTGTTTTGAGCTGACATTATCAAGAACGTCGCGATATTGGCGGCCAAAGCAGAGACTGCGAAAGGTTACCACACAATGAGCTAGAACCTCTATGTGATTGAGCTGGAGTTGCGTTAGTGGTAATGGTAAGAAAATTCACTTCTCCCTTTTCTATTTCAGCATTATTATTCATTTATATAGCTATTAAATACTTTAGGATAAGTAAAATAAAATTGTGATTATTACATACAATCACTTATGTTTTCTAAAATTGTTACATACATAATCCAACTTAGTTGTGAAATTCATATGTTGAGATATATCAACAAAAATTACTAAACAAAACAAGGACTGTAAATCAAAGTCAGATAATAGAACAATAAACAATTTTATTTTACTTATCGTAAAGTATTTAATAGCTATATAGATATTGAAATATAATTCAACTAAAACAAATAATCACAACCAGATGAAGTGAACTTCCATACCGTTACCACTAACACAACTCTAGCGATCATCCCCTCAATCAGCACTTTTGCAAGAAAGATCAGTTGCTATAAAAGGTTCCAAAGTTTTCAGATAATGTGAGCTCACAAATATATTATTCAATGTAACACAATCAATGTCTCTTGTTGCATGCATATTGCAAATATTCATTCGAATAAAAAAAAAAAGAAGCAAAAGGAATGAAAATAGTTGCAACGGGAATGAAAATATGCATATTGCAACAATGTAAACCTCAGCAAACCTGTTGTTCAGATATTCATCTTTCTCAAATCAATGTAATAAACTAATTTTTTCCTCAATGATTAAAGTGAATACCAACAGAATAAACAGAGACTGAACGGTCACATAGAAGAAGAGAAAACTCGCATTATCCATGAAAATCACTGATCATATCAATGAAATCAAGTAGCAATGGGAAATTGAAAAGGGACGAGTGAACTTCCATACCGTTACAACTAACACAACTCAATCAGCACTTTTGCAAGAAAGATCAGTTTTGCTATAAAAGGTTCCAAACTTTTCAGATAATGTTAGCTCACAAATATATTAGACTTGCAAATAATAGTAAGTTCATCAAAATGACCATTTAATTGAGTCAATACCTACATCATGCATTACACTTGCATTAGCCATTCTCCCACCACTGCTTAACTTATACTACACAATAGACACTTCTTTGCAATGCCAAAAAGGTGAGTGGAGGAACAAAATGACATATAAAAACTCCCATTAGGAATTGAACATTTTTATCCATCAGATTCAGAGGGATTCTTGTCAGGCCAATTGAGGAATTTGAACCCTTGAAGGGAGGGTGGCAAGTAGTTATGTGTTGAAGAAGGGTTGTCAGGAGGGTATATGTATCCCTTCCCATACCCAATTTCCTTCATTAACTTGGTCGGTGCATTCCTGAGATGAAGAGGCGCCCCTTCATTCTGTCCAATTGACTCGCTCACTACCTTCTCGGAAGCTCCAATCGCTCTATAAACTGCTATGGATTTAGGTGCCAAAGCCAAGTAAGCAACACATTGTGCAAGAATGACATTGCACTCGGGCATTCCTATAAAGTGACAAGATTGGTAACAGGAAACAGCTTGATTAAGAGCTAAAGGATCAGCCAAACCAACATCCTCACTTGCAAATCGTACAAGCCTACGTGCAATATAAAGCGGCTCTTCACCTCCTTGTAGCATTCTTGCCAACCAATATATCGCTGCATCGGCATCACTTTCCCTCATAGACTTGTGTAGTGCACTAATTAAATTATAGTGTTCTTCTCCAGTTTTATCACAAGCAAGATGCTTGCATTGAAGTGCCTCCTTAGCATCCTCCACACTAACACTGACACTAACAACATCCTTGAATTCCTGATTATCCTGTTGAACCCGAGCAGCAGCATTAACGGAAGCAATCTCCAATACATTCAAAGCAACACGAGCATCTCCATCACAATTGTTAGCAATGAAGTCAACCACATTGTTACCAACACTAATATCAACTTTGGAAAAACCAGAACCAAAACCAAGGCTTTGAACCAAGCCTTTGTCTGTATCAGCGACAGCACGGTTGAGAAGCAAAACGAGGTGATGTGGTTGAAGAGGGTTAAGGGTAAGGACACGACAACGAGACAAAAGAGGTGTGATCAAATGAAAAGAAGGGTTTTCAGTAGTGGCGCCAACGAAGACAATGCTTCCATCTTCAATGACGGGTAAGAAAGAATCCTGTTGAGATTTATTAAACCTATGAACTTCATCAACAAAGAGAATAGTGGTTTGTTTTGTTCTGTGTCTGAGTTTTCTGGCGTCTTCAACAACATCTCTAACGTCTTTAACGCCGCTAGTAATGGCAGATAAAGACACAAAGCTATAGAAATTTGAATTTGTTGAGTTAACAATAGCTTTGGCAATAGTTGTCTTACCAGTGCCGGGTGGACCCCACAGGATAATGGAAGGGAGACGTCTGCGTTGGATCGTTGAACAAAGAATGGAATTGTTTGCAAGCAGATGGTCTTGTCCGACAACTTCGTCCAAATTTCTTGGACACAGACGTTCATGTAACTGTTGATGAGTGTAGGGTTTGTTTTGTTGTGTTTGTGTTTGTGTTTGTGATTCTTTAATGCGTTTGGTTTGTTTTTGTTGGAAGAAATGATTGAGTTTAGGTTGGAAAGAAAAAGATGATGAACGGTTATCAGTAGAGTTACCTTTGTTAGGGTTTTGAGTGAGAATCCATTCTGTGGCTTCGACGATGGATTTGCCGCCGGTGGCGGCCAACGCTTGGGTGGCTAACTCCTCAGAAAAACCCATGCTCACCAGCTGTTCCATCTCCATCGATCTTCCTTATTCTCAAACCTCAAACCTTCCTCATTCTTAATGTCTTTCTGTCTTCATCTTTATTTTTATTTTTTTGTTAGGAAATCGTTATTAGGAATACTATTGCATTTTTTTTAATGACAAGAATTTCCAATGTACATTGAGTGCATTTCGTTTTTCTTTTTTAAATTACTAAATAAGTTCTAGCTTTCATTCCTTCAAAAAAATTCTAGGTTTTTTAGTCAAAAAAGTAAAATTAATTCTAGGTTTAGTATGTAAATTTCATGTTATGAATATTATAAGTGAATGTTCATTTAGTAATTAGATTATTGGGTTGTACTATTAATACATGCATATTATTGTGTCTTTTCCTAAGTCATTGTATTTCTCTATAAATATAGTTCATATGTAACTTAATTGTGCATCACATAAGAATAATAGATAAGCAACTTATGAAATTGTGATAAGCTGTTTTTATTGATTTGCCCAAACACCTATAAAAATGCTTATGTTAATAGATAAGCCCACATAAGCTCTGAATAAGTCAATCCAAATGGAGCCTTATTTGAAAAGAAAATATATCAAAATACTTTTGTTCTTACCAGAGAACACAAGTGTCACTTGAAGAAGGTGAGAAGCAACTTTAACGTTGGTTCATGGTTGTCCTTCACAAGAGGGGATGTACCTGCAAATGTTCAAGTGGTTGCTAGGGGTGTTTGCGGTCCGGTTTGGATCGGTTTTAAGGCAAAAACTCATCTGATCCAAAGATAAAATTATATGTGGTTCGGTTCGATTTTGGATGATTAATTTTAAAAAACCAATCTGATCTGATCCAATTTAATGCGGTTTAATTTGGATCGGTTTTTGGATATCCAAATTACAAATTGTAACTTTTTTATTAATAATAATCTTATAAAAATATGCTAAAATAATAGGTTTGATATAAAATATAGAATATAACATATGATTTATAAAAATGATTGATTATCTTTAAAACATATGAAATAGAAACAAAATTGATTAAGGTAAACTCATTGTACTATTAAAAGAACTAAAAAGAAAAATAATAATAGTTTAATATAATCTATTATACTTATAAAAATGGACATATATATTAAAATGTATGTATGCGGTTCGGTTCGGTTTTGAAAAATCAATCCAAAATCCGATCTAATCCGAGCGGTTTTCATAAAATGTCATCCAAACACATCCAATATTATTTGGTTTGGTGTGGTTTTCGGTTTTTTTGAATCAATTTGTGGTTTTAATTTGGATCGGTTTGAATTTGAACAACCATAGTGGTTGCAATATGTATATTTACTTTTCTTAATTAAAAGCCATATCATTAAGATATTTTAAAAAATTTCTACCTTAAGCGTTTAATGTTAAAATTAATTATATTCTTAATTTTTTTTTGTCAAGTAGACTAGTGACTAAAATTCACCTTTTTTAAGGTGAATAAGTGGGTTGTCCGGGGTTCGAACACCGGCCCCTGTATATAACAATGTATATCTCTACCAACTGAGCTATGCTCACGGAGATTATTCTTTATTTTTTCTATCATAGTATTTTTAAAAATTAGCCTTTAGGATTGACACTTATTATTAAATTAAATATGACAAAGAAGACATGTGGATTGTTAAAAAAAAAATGCTCGCGAAGAGTATCGAGTTCATATGGAATTTCTGGTTGTAAGGATATCATGTTTGCAAGGAAGAGCGTGTGTGTTGTTCTTTGTCACATTCATAATTAATTGCAAGTATCTCGTGGGACATCATAACTCTTGGTTACTACATGCTATGTGCAAAGGCTAGTAAGTGTACTTTGACTACATAGGCCTTTGAGTGCCTTTTAGCGTTGGTTTTCGATGAGATGCCACAGTCGTTGGATTGATCTCAACGTTTAGATATCTGATGGTTTTGTCTTTTTGGATTGTTGGATTGATCGAGATTTTGATCTTGATTGTTGCTTTGTTTGGGAAGCGTTGGTTCTATGTGCGACGAGACATTGAATCCGAAAATATCAAACCCAACATATTGAACTAGATTTTTCTTTGTCAACTGGAGAGGTTCAAACGGACTGGTGTACATGATGTTGTATAAGGCTTCCAGGTCGACAAGGAACATGCGAACATCGAAATTTACCGTGTAAGCTTGCACGAGCAATGGCATTACTGCATTTGTAATCCATTTTGGATCTCATTATCATAGACTGCCAGTGGGGATCTTCTAGTTGTCCTTGCTAAAGTGACGGTGTGTTGGGTGATGCTCATTAGTTCCTCGAACTTCCTTTTGATCTTCCCCATCGTTGCTATGCTTATTCCTTCTCCTGGAATTACGAGGGAAGAAGGAAATGTTTCCCAAGTACTCATATAGGAAGGATTTGTTACCTCTGCATTTTAAGGGAAGGCAACAAAATTTTCGGTGCCAGTGATCGCCATAACAACGTTGAGGTCCTTCTTGTCCTCTGCACCTTAGATGGTTGCTTCATTCATCTTCCTTGAATGGGGGGATTCAGCCTTCTTCCTTTCTTGGGATGAGTTCTTGGTGTATTGTCTTATCATTCCTCGTTGTACGAACACTCCAATTGCATCCTTAAGATGGATATAATCTTTGGTTTTGTGACCATGACATTTGTGGAACCGACAGTACTTGCTTTTGTATGCACTTGCTTTGGACGCTGATATTTTAGAAACTTTATTCAAACTTCCTTGAATCTTGTGGAGGTGCATTCAATTAGGATTTTATCCCTGAAAATTGTTAAGGGCACATTCACGTAGTCGAGCTAGAGGTCCTCGACCTTCTCTTGGGGGCTTTCCTTCTTTATTCTTTTCAGGATCAAGCTTCTTGGAGGTTTCATCATGAAGAACCTGAAGGCGAGAAAAACATAAGAAAGGGGATTTGAATTGTGTTGGTCTCCTTCTGATTCTCTTTTTATGATACAGGAAAATGGATAGCAGCGGAGAATAAAGATATAGGAGATAAGAGATGACACAAAGTATTTATCTTAGTTCACCCTATAACCAAGATTACATTCACTCCCCTTGCACTTCCCATGGATTTATTTCATTATAATCAACATTGTTCACAACAACAACACTAAGACAACCTCCCTAATAACCATGATTTTGTCTACTATTAGCAAGAGATTTATAAGATCGGTTCTACATTAATGATCAGTTCTATATTAAAAAATAGCTAACAAATGATATAGCAGGGAGAATTGAACGAGGCAAAGTTTAAAACTCAAAATGCTTTTACAAAGATATTTAATAATTACCCACCAACGAAATCCTAACTTTGACATCATGAGGTGAACCCATATCTTCGCAAATATGAACCAATTTCTAACCAACTGAACCAACAGTGTACAATAATACAAATTTGTGGAATATCCTTTAAAAGTGTAAGTTGCTAATTTAAAACCTTTTAAGAAAATTAGTAACCGATAGTTTTTTAAAAAGTGATGTTAGTTGTATAATTATTTTATGACAACTTTTGAAATAAATTTATTTTTCTCTTCTTTTATTGGACAAAAACAATAGAGAGACAAAGAGAGATATAGAGAATACGAAAAGTAAAAGTATGAAAAAGAGTTGTTTCAAAAAGTTGTTCCAAAATAATAGTTAAACAAACATCGTTTTTTAAATCACCAAAAAAATAAATAAATGTTAATTGAAGACCCAAATCACTATTAAAAAAAAAATTAGAATGAGTAGTCAATGCGTGATTATCTAAGTTGCCAGGGACATGACATTATATATGCATGTGTCGAGGTTCAAACCATGAATTTCACATTTATTCATCTTAGGTGAATTTCTAGTCATTAAACTACTTTTTTTACATTACATGAAGAAGGTGTTGGTAATTTGAGATTGGATGAAGAAGGTGTTGCTCTTGATAGGAAAGCTCACACCACTGAACAGAAAAAGCTTTATAAGAAACATCATCTGATCAGAGGCATTCTGGTGGCTGCCTTGCCTCATAAAGAATACTTAAAGATGAGTGACAAGTCTACAGC
>Ga0315913_1003159_pt1 | contig 19704 bp, 7 predicted proteins | sample MpolsnodulesMG_FD_207736 | JGI IMG/M metagenome (GOLD analysis project Ga0315913, IMG submission 207736) | Medicago polymorpha root nodule microbial communities from Los Angeles, California, United States - small nodules | ecosystem: Host-associated > Plants > Roots > Nodule | place: USA... | reverse complement strand
TTTTATGTAAAAAATGGTATATCATCTAATAAAATTTTCTTTCATCTCCTTTAACTTATTTCACTTTCTGTTATATTATATAAGATAAACCAAAATTTCGCTGGCTGTATTTCAAGGTAAGGAATCATTTATTGATGGGGAGCCAGTTTCTCTAACAAAATTGATGCTTGTTATACTGCTAAAGAAAGACACCATGTCGATAACGAAATATTTTCTAACTTGATGTGAAGACTGGTTTTCTTCATTGAATTAAAGGAAAGAACTTGCATCAAGTTCTCAAATCAGAACATGACATTAAGAAAATGTTTCTGAATTAGAAAATAAATCAGCTGTAATTTTTTTTATTTGATAATTTGATGGTGATATAAAAATCATGATCCAAGTGTTTTCACTGTAAAATCAAAATGTTAAACCACCTATTACTTTATAGGGAGTTGTGTTTTCCATTTGGCAGCTGCATGACTAAATTGACTAGTAACTAATGAGCCATTTATCATTAACTTTTGTTCGCTGGGCATTAGCACAGGTGGTTGAAAACTGTGTAGTTGCTTTTGCTGGCCAATGTATTGGATGTCACGTGATATTTGATTCAGTTTATTTTAATGTTATGATGATAATTGTATATGTAATATAATAATTACTATTATCATATCAGCTACCTAATGTATAGATATTGCTGTAGGTCACACCAGCATTTCCTGTAATACTAGCAACATGCCCTGTCGTGCAATTTGAGGTACGCCTTTCTTCTTCTAGTGTGCATTTTCTGGATATTTGAATGAAATTTAAGAAAAATCTATATCTTTAAAATGCTAAAGACTCAGGTGGATAAATATGCCACCCAATTTTTTGAGTTGGGAGAAATATGTCACCCAATTTTTTGGGGAGAAACTACCTCCTGCTGTGTTTGGCCCATGTTGTGTTAATTTATGTAGGGTATGTTAGGCCAAACTTATTTTATAGCCTATTTTATATAGAAGAAAACATTCAAAAAGGAGCTTCTAGTCGAGGCTCTCTCATTGAGTCCCAAGTACAGGAGGAATCTGGAATATGATATTTTGGAAATAATGTATGCAGTGCGTACTAACACACTCTGACACATAATATATTTTGCCCACACATAATTCCTTTCTTAAATGTACCTAAACATTTACGCGATGACAAGGGGTATAACTTTTGTGATCAAGTGGTCACCATGTAATGGTTTTTCTAAATATAGAGGTAACCGTTTCAATAGCTTTATCATATAATATTATCTATTATATCAAATCTAGATAAAGTGTCTATCTATAAGAATATAATTTAATGATAAATATATTCATCTATGTTTGCGATAATATATTATGTATTGAAATAATGTGATGCATTAAATTTTTAATTAATAATAAATCAAACATATAAGTTTTCAAATAATTAAACAATAAAAACACATTACAATTCATTTAACCTCTCTCTCTCTCTCTCTCTCTCTCTCTCTCTCATTTTTTTAGAAAGCTAAATGCTACAGTGTGTTCTGAACAAACCATTCTATGTTCAATAATTATTTATCTAAGATTAATTTTTTTATTTATACTAAAAAATAGTGTCTACCAATTGATTGTTTTTTTTCAAAAGAATTTGTCTTCTATTTATTGAATAATTATTTCACTGATGATAATTTTTAATAAGATAAGAGCTTTAAAATGTTTTACCAAATATCTGTTAGCATAAAAATATATTTTATATTTACAAAAAGATGAAATTACCAAATGACTTTAACTTTATTTTAAAGCTCTTATTTGTAGGTTTACCTATAAAATAGATTTTAAACCAAAAGAAGTCGGGCCCCAAACACATCCGTTGTGTTTGTCCAACACCATTCTTTCATTTTTGTATTTGGCTTTGCTGGGATTACTTTAACCATGATACTAAACAATCAACAGAGAACTGGACAACTTTTTTTGAGTTATGTAAGATTTATTTGTTTATCCCACAATGGGTTTCTTATCAGTGTTAAATTTATGTGGCTCGGGGATATTTTATTAAATCCATTCTGTGCATGTTTATTTGCTCCTTTCCAGCATTGTTATTTGGTCTTCTAAAATTATATTAATATAGCTATACTTTTTGTTATTTTTCTTAATTGTATAATCATCACATTGTTTTGTCCTTGTAGACGTCATGCCTGCCTCCATCAGTTCCAGATCGTGAACAAAAATTGCAGTTTAGCCTTGGGTGTCCAGTCATCTTGCCACCAGATAGTTTCCTTACCCTTAAATTACCATTTGTGTACGGTGTGCAGCTTGAAGATGGAAACAAGCATCCTCTTAACCCCTTTGAACAACAACCAGAAATGACTGCCTGGATTACCAAGGGCACAGTACTGCAGTTATTGTCCAAAGGGAGCAGTGATGAGGGATATCAAACACAGTAAAGGCTGACAAATTTTTTGAGTGGCTTGTTTAGAATGTAAATGAAAGGTTTCAATAGCTTATCCAAAACTCAGGTGAAGTTCAACTCCCCCTCCTCCTCTTAGCTGGCATTTGTTCTGGAACTTTAATGGGGAAAAGGATGCACCTTGCAACGATCATCTGACTATATAAACTAGATGCGCTATATTAAATGAATCAAAATTATACTTTCCACTGAATGATTACATGTGGTTGTGATTACTCACAATTAAAAATTACATCAACCATAATATTTGCGCTTTAAAAATATTATTTTTTAACAGATAAAATTAAAAAAAATGTAATGATATATTATTTTAAAGACATTCCTCAAATTTCACTTTAGGCCTAAAATTCGTATGACCAACTAAGGTGTACAGTTTATGATTAATCTTTTCGGCCTAAAACAATGTTTTAGAGTTTTCTGCATTTTTTTAGCCAAATTACAGGAAATCGCTTGCTTTAAAATATTATGTCAAATTGTGTAGATTAAACCTGAGTTGTAAATTTCTCAAATCAAACATCGTTTCATTAGTGCTGATTGAATTGATGTTTGAATAGACGTCATCTAAAAATCATTGCATTTATGACGCTGCTGTTTTTTTTAGTTGAATGGACATGGTCTCATAATTTAAATTATAGTTTTTAGTACAGTTGCTAGATTATATGTATAAACTATAACTAGATGTGTGTGCAGGACAAGGACCTTTGTGGTCTATGAATGATGAGTATGATCTATAATGTAATTACTGAGCTGTAATGGAAACACATGGAATACATCATCATTCAAGCATGGATTGGTAACATGGAATTACCTGCTTCAATAGTAAGGTATGATAATGTGAATTATTTATCTTGCCAGCTTTTTAAATAGCCCTTTGGATGGCTTTCTAGCATGTTCATCTACTCTGTATAATCTCATGTCGATAAATGCCAATCCATAGATCAAATATTGCTGTCTGGATTTATTTGGATGACACTGTCAAATGAAAGCATTCTACAGTTGGGGGGAGTTTGAGATTTGTTCATCAATAGTCAGACAGACCTTGAAGTGTGCTAGTAATGGTACGTATGTTATGGTCCTTATAGTTTATAATTATCTACTCAGTTACTTACTCTCCAAAATGACTTCACTTGTTATGGGAAGAATTACTCTTTAGCTTGCCTGAACCTGATAGTAAACTTGTGTATTATGCTTTGATCTTCATGTGTAGCTTCATAGTAATTTGACCAGTAGTTTAGTACGGTCAATCAAACACTGGGGGTTGGTTGTAACAAAATTTATAAATTAGCGAATAAAAAAGTGTAGTTTGTTGAATCATGCAAGGTTGGTGGAATTTTGATTGATGACTTGTTATTTTTTTCATTTGCAGGTGAAACCCCACGATGTCGTAGTTGATAAAAGGTTGGATGGCATCATCTGCTGCATAGAATATGATGTAACCAAGGCAATGGTTATTGCCTTTTATGTAATGATGATGTTGCTCTTCAATGTGAAACGCTGCTATATATAAGGGCAAGGAGCATTGATATTGGACTTGTGCATTATTATGCCGAAAGTGTGAGGGAGAAGCAAGGGTCTCTAAATCTAAATTTCAAGAGGGGTTGGAAGCCCTGGAACGAGATAATACGACAATTGTTGTGCTTGACTATGTCGAATTCCTCTCTCATTTTGGGTTCTTGATTTAGTGGAAGCTTGCTGATCATCTCATGTGTGGAAAAATTGTGTAACCAGAGTCTGAAGCCGATCTTTGTTAAAGACTTGCATTGCATTCTTTGTATTAATTTTGTTTTACTACGTTGTATTTTTTTTTTGGGTAATTATGTTAGTGAATCTGGCTGATCACTTTTAATGGGGACCTGCCATTCATACTACATTTTTATTGAATTGTATTCCCATTCACATTTATATTTCTTCTATTTTCCGAAAACAACTATATTTTAAAGTGGGTTAAGAGGTATTTTTGTTTTTCTATTGATAAAAAAAGTAGTTATTCCATTCAAATTCAAATCTTTATTTTAAGAGAAAACTGCACCAATATGAAAAATACAAAGTACTCTTGATTTTGCAACGAACCAACCATAACCAACGGGTCTAATGTTAATAATATTTATAAAATAAAGTCGGCACTATAATTATAATTATTTAAACAACATTTTTTTTTAGTCATAATTAAACAACAAATTTACTAATGAACTAAAGGGATCAAACCACATGCCACGCCGATTGTAAATATCATGTGATCTGTTAAAGTATCAGAAGTTAAACCGACTGAACCGACCATTCAGAATGCCATACCAGAAATTATTTTATCTGCTAGTCCAGCAGTTATGTCTTCCATTTATTAAGACTTAAAATTTGCAAATGTTTTATCTCCTATAAAAACAAAAGCGATACTTGTGTTGTCCTTACTGCCACCGATAAATTTAGGACAATTTTATTTCAACTCACCCAAGAGATACTTGTATTGTCCTTGTTCCCACCCTATAAATTATTAAAAAATGCTAACTTGGGTTTTTGAGACATAAGTTAAAAAATTAATGTAAAAGTTTTTTCATAGGAACTATGTATTGTTGGAACACTAGCAACAATAGTGGAAAAACTGGATAGAATAAACACAGTTAACGTGGGTATGACTTAAAAATGTCCTATATTGGAGAGACATACTATCTAGTAAGTGTTTATATAAGTGGAAAATGACCTACAAAGATGTGCATTTGGGATACACACTTTTGCGAACGGGTGAACGCTTAGAAATTATGTTTCACACGCGCTTCGAAAATATAGTTAGTATTAAATCTATTGAAGGAGAATTTTATCAACCATTACGACTCTACACAACTCGAGTGGTTAGTTCCTACTGATGCACGTAGAACATATCCCATTTAAAAAAACTAGTTTCACTAACAAAAAAATACTGTAAATACAATGGCTCAAATTCAAACCCCTAAACATTCCAAAGTCTAACAACAAAATACTGTAAATACAAAATACTTTCAATGGCTCAAATTCAAACCCCTAAACATTCCAAAGTCCACCGCTAACTTGGTTAAACGAATCAAACCTTGACAAACAATGTCAAGAAATAAAAGAGGATCATGAGATCTCTTTTTATAATACATGGAATCTTTTTATGAGATCTCTTTATATAATATATTGTTGGTCTACATCCTACTATTTCTCGACCAACGAACATTAGAGGGGAATAAGCAACTATATGTCTTCATAAACGTGAATATGTCGGAACTAAATTACTTTGCTTTCCTAATTATGAAATGATATAATAAATTCAACCAATGATTTCCTGTCTAACAACTCATTAGTTTAGTCACAGATTTATGCTTGATGCATCAGGAATCAATGTTAGGGATTTGTCATGATTATTATTCATTTCTAGACAAATACAATGTACCACAAGTATATAGTGTTTATACATAGTAAAATCAACATTTTAGTTCTTGACATTATAAGGGTTGATCAATTTACACTTTTGAAATTTGCAAATAATTTTTTATTTTACAAATTTAATGTATAAAGTGTTTGATTCCTACAATTTCGAGAGACATGGATGCTCATTTACTCGTTTTACTAATGATTTTAAGATCGCATCCAACATTAAGAGATTTTTTTTGAAGGATCCACACTAAAAGATACTGGTTAGGTTTAAGTTGCACGAGGAAGAAACACAATTCATACAAAAAAAAGTATCAATAAATTTAGTCATTCCACTAAAACATCAATTTAGTCGGTGACTGAGACATATATCACCATAAGAGAAACTTGAATTAAGGATTTAAATTAGAGACATCAAAATTTAATACTAGTTTTATTTTCTTCAATGCCAATTAATAGCATGTTTGGTTACACGTCTAAGTTACAAATCTCACGTTTCGATGCCAATTTCATCGCTATTTTAAGAAACTACATATTTGAGTTTTTTACTAAACGCACGGCTGCGTCAACACAACCGCTACACCAAACACTAGCTAAATTGCTCATGATTCATAACAAGGCGTTAAAAAATGAGCAAAAGCTACACAATGTGTTAACAAAGCACATAAAAATCTTGGTGCAAACATCTATAAGTAAAGTGACAAACTTCTTCAAAAAATAAAGTGACGAACACACTAAAACTTAATTAGCAACTAAATTAGCAATCTCTTCACGTAGGACACTTCATGCAGTGGCTCAAAATGATGGCATGAATTCAAAGCCTTGGTTCAAAAGAGCACCAGCCACCCATAGCTTCAAATTTTGAAGGTTCATTTCTGGTTCAGAACCGTTTACCTATATTTTTCAACACAACAATGACTAATTAATCCTTAAGCAAAAACATCAAAAACCCTAATCATTAATCAATGAATTTGATATTGAGAGGGTAATAATAACTTACATTCAATGTAAACGTAAGTAGAAAAGTGTCACAAACTGTAGCTAAGTTTGAATTTTGAACATTGAAATTTGCAAGAGACTCAAGAGCCTTGTACAATGAAGCAGCTACTCCTTCTCCTTTACTGCACAAAATTTTTGCATAATAACCTCTTTCCTCCACTTGAAACATGTCCACCTACATAGCATAATGCACAACTATTAAAATTGTGTACGATACATTAAAAAACCAACTATAAAGTGCTGGTCTAAGATAACGAGTTTTCTTTTGGGTATTCCGTCTATATACGATGTTCTTTGTTTGTAGTTTTCTATTTTATCGGTCTTTGTTCGTCTTGTGCAGAGACTGATTATTAATAAATTTTGCCGTTAAGAAAAAAATGTTGGTCTAAGATAGGGTTTAGTGTTCGAGTCTTGTAAAAGAAAAAAAAATACTTATAAAGTTTTTTCTTTATTATATGGATTTATAGACTCATAAAATTATAACTTGGATCTAAAAAAAAACAAGAATGTGAAATGAAAAATTAAACAAACCTGGATAATTTTCTTGCAAATTGGATGGCTTTGAACATTAATGGTGTTGCTAATTGATCCTTGATAATTTTCAGACACTGATAAGGATGCTTCAAGTCCTGAAACCTCAGCATTCAACTTCCTAGCTTGTGCTTGAAGGTCATGCACATATGATACTGCATCTCCAATTATAGAGGCCTTATCCATCTGTACATGGATATATAAATATAAGTATATCAATTACATTACGTTTTTCGTCCTCAAATTAATATCAAGCATATCATATTGAAATTTGAAAACTTAAAAATAGCAACCCTAACTTCTAGTGCAAAAAAAAAAAACTATAATTGTTTAACCAAAATTATATCTTTGCAACTTCACATTGGAAGATTAAGGGATACTAAATGAGTTTTATGCAGGGGTTCTAGAGTTCAAAATTAATTGAAAAAGGACACTAATTACCTTTGTAATGTTGGGAACCAAAGAACGCAATGCATAAAGCTTATCCTTCATCCTGCCTCTCCTCCTCCTCTCAGAAATGAGAGTCTTGGACCTATCAGTTTTAGCCCTAGGGTTGGCATCATCGATCGTCGTGGTGGTCGTCGTTGTTGTTGCAGAAGAACCACCTCCATCATTTTCTCCTTCTCCTTTAACCTCTCCATCATAACAAGAGAAGGAGCCAATTGTTGTAGAGCTTGGATTATACTCATTGACAACATTATTATTAATAATATTGTTGTTGTGATCATATAATGGGTTTGGAGGAATTGAAAGAAGTTGGTTAATATTATTATCAATGAAGCAATCATTGATAAGGTCAGAACCAAAGTTAGATATTGCATCTTCATGCTCACCTCGAATTAAATCGATAAATTGATCAAAGTTTGGATCGTCAATGAAGTCATGCAGCTCAAAGTTATTGGTGTTCTCTAGTGAGTCCATGGTGGATTAACTTGGATAGAGTTGAGAGGTCTAATAGATATAAATAGAATTTGTTAACATTATTGTTAATTAATATATGTAGATAGTTTTGGTGTGAATGGAATAAGATAAGTTTCAATTAATGCATTGCTCTGGTCGAGGTCCGTTATTTTAAATTTAATAATTAGTTACCTTTCTTGAAAGGGTGATAAATAAGTTATCTAGATCAAAATAAGTACAAATACATAGCTGGATTGGATTCCTATCTATAGTGGGAAAGTTTTGTCAAAAAGAATCTGCATCAAAAAGAAGAGAAAAAAAAATCAAGTTTATACAGGGTGTGTTTGATATGCTAAACAAGTATTTGACTGACAATATAATATAAGGTAGAACAATACATGACAAACTTATATGGTATTGAATAATTTTTTGCCTTATACAATTTTGTATGGACAAAAGATTATTTTGATATTTTAGACAACTTGTATGTGAGACAAAAAGTTGTATTGTGGTTTAGTGAGGGACAAAGATTTCAGTTTTTGTCTTGTCCCTTGCTTCTAGTTTATCCTTTCCCAGATACAGTTTTATAAATCAAACATTGTACAACTGAAATTGTTATGTTCTGTCCTTCATTTTTTTAGCAAATCAAACACACCCATGGTCTATAAAGAGTGACATCTCACTTGGTTTTGTAAGGACAAATTAAATTCAATATAAAAATTTATTATGATATTATAAACGACTATACATTCTGACTACCAAATATATCTACATACAAAATCCAATAGTGTGAGAGAATGTATCGAGAAAAACTCAAATTTCACTTTGAAAATAAATATGATTTGGAAAGAGTTTATAGATTGGCCTTGAACCTAATAATCTACATGAACTTGTGGATTAAGATTACACAAATTTACATTTTAATTATGTATTGCCTTGATTTGATAGTATAACCGATCAAATGCATTTTTATTTTTTTTTATATTGTGTGTTCTTTCCCCCAACCAAATATTATTTTATAAGCATCCATAATCGAACTGCTGACCTGTTTAAGAAGCCCAAAATCTTTACCACTTAAACTAATTCATTGTTGATTATTTATTATTAGGTTTAATAGCAGTTTTAGCCTCCTAACTTTTCTAAAGTTGCGATTTTGGTCCCCTAAGAAAAAAAATACAAAACCGCTCCTTAAGTTTTGCATCTATGGCAGTTCTAGTACTGAAAGTCAATTTTGACTCGGTCTACGCTGACATGGCACCCTAAGTGAGGTGCCACATGTTATTTTTTTTATTTTTATTTTTGTCTTGGGAGGCCAAAACTGCTACAGTTGCAAAACTTAGGGGGAGGTTTTGTGGTTTTTTTTAGGGGGCCAAAATCGCAACTTTGTAAAAGTTAGGTGGTAAAAACTGCTATTAAGCCTTCTTATTATTTTTTTTATAGAAGTTTTGAATGCATTATTCTATTTTCATATATAAATAATCGGCATCATGTTTAATTATAACTATAGGACGGTCATGATCAATTAGTATTCGGTTAGTAAGTGTGCTTCCAAGGTTTGGTAAAAGATGCTTGTGGCCAACGTATTCATATGAGATATATAGATCTTGAAAGTAGCTTGAAAGATATAGAGCATTTGGTATATTGCGTGTTTGCAATTCAATTGAATTTCAAGAATGGTGAATTGAAGACATTATTCCCTTTTTTTTAGGAAGACATTATTCCCTTTTGAAATTCTAAAATTCGTGTTTTTGAAACATACATTAACATAAATAAATTAATATTATCCTATCTAACTTTCATCTGTTGCTTGATGTAAGTGTATAAGTTATGACAATTATCATTAAATAAACATTCTTTTGATACAAGTTTATACAACACATATCACTTTTTTTCTATAAATATTACTACATATCACTTTATTTTTAAATTTTAGATAAAAAATATAGAAACACATCACTTTCACATCATGCTGTTTGGCTTTATAATATATATGTTTTTATGCAGCTCTAGAAAAGGTTGATCTGGTCCGTCAAAAAAGAAAAGAAAAGGTTGATCCAGTGAAGGCAGGATTTGATTCCCTCATGGTTTATCCATATATATATAAAATTTTATTTAAACAAAAAATAGCCTCTGCATGAGCATGCAATGTTCAACTTGTGTATAGCTCATCTTTCTGCATTTAGCTTCTATATATTTGTTTTAATTAATTATTTTGCTTATTAAAAAAAATTAAAAGACAAACGTCACTGCCTAGGTCATTCTTTTTTTTAGTGGACTTAGCTCATTGTTTGTAAGAGTCATTTTCTGATCATGATGGACTTGCAATTTCTTGTTCGGATTTCGGAATAAATAACCGGTGTGGTCTCTTTTTTTTACACCACGTTGTGGTCTGACTATAATATATACTACTACATAGTGTGAATGGAATCAAGTGAGAAAATATTGATATCCATAACCTAATTTGAAAGGATATGATAGAAATCGAAGTGTACACTAAGTTGAAAGGAATGTGAGATTTGTCTATGACTAACATTACTTGGAATTATCATTAATTGATAGATAACAAGTGGTGAAATATTTAAACATCTTAAGTAAGTAATTAATAGTTTGATCTCCGATCATTGCGTATGAAAATAAATCGATTGACACATGAAAATCCATGTTGTGTATTCTACATGTTTTTCGATAAAGATTATTCATTGCTAAACATCGGTGGAATCTTTGTACTTACGACATGGTAAAAAAACGTATATTTGATTTCAATTGGATTTTAAAAATGGAGGGCTCAATTTGTAAAGAGATAGACACAAAAGTTTTTATTGAACATCTTCATTGAAAGAGATCAGCGTTGTATGGCAATATAAGTTTTTGAGCATATAGCGGATAACTTATATCTTATAAGTTCATAAGATTAAATTAAAATTGTTAGGTAATAATATTTTCTCACAAGCTTTGTAACGTTTTTTCTATAACTTCATGAGTGGGTTATTTTATATATAAGGGGTGCAGCTCTGAAACATATCTTATAGTGTAGCGAAAATTTAATACAATTTTAACTAAACTGTTTTATCTTGAAGATATCAAGTTTTGATAATCGACTTGAACAATTTTCATAATTGTAACGAAACGTCTAAAAAAGAGTATTAATCCGCGACTCATTATAAAATCATCTTCATTGATAGAAATATGTTACTTTGTCATAATAATTTTTAATATATTTTTACAATTATCCATATCAAATGAGATGTAGTTGGATACTCGTGTAAAAAGTGTACTTTCATTGCATGCATAATCCGGATAATTGTGTGAAACTAACATAGATGGTACTTACTACTACAATACTAGTACTTGGCAACCCTGGAAGATCTAGTTATGGTAGTATCATTTGTAATAATATTGGCGATTGGCGTAATGATTTCTCAGTTTTTTGGGATAAGATATTATTACCGATCTTAAAGATGAATTGTTAGCTATTGTTATGATATTAAATTTGCTTGGTTTGGAAAGCAGCACTAAACTATGTAGCCACCAAACCAAAAGCAAAGCAGCACTAAGTACATGCCTTACCAACCAAGCAACAACAATTGAACAAAAAGCACGAAACTATGCTATGTTTTTGATATAAAAAAAAATACATAATTTTTTAATAAGCGAAATTTTTAGGTTTTTATTATGAGAAATGATATGTGTACAACAATTTGCACACATATCATTTCTCATAATAAAAACCACGGCCGACCCTAGTTTTTTAGTGAGAAAAACTTCAACTTCTCTCTAAACTTTCTTTCACCTTCATTCATCAAAGACGGGTGATTTAAGGTCATTTTTTAACCTAAAATCACTCCTCTACATCTTTTTTCCTCTTTTCTTTCAATCTAAATAAGTGATTTTTACATATATCAAGTTTTTCTTTTTGTGTTTTTGTGATTTCTTCGTCTAATTGTTGCGTTGTGTTGTTAGTCGTCTTGTGTTGCGTTTGATTTCGCGTCTTGTCGCGGTGTTCGTTTAGTTCTTATTGAAAGATCTACATCAGTCAATTACAAATTCAATCAATGATTTGAACGTCAATGTTGCAGATCCAGAAGCAAAGGTATTTCGGTGACTTAGATTTTATAATATTATTTGCATGCATTTTGCCGTTGTATGCTATTAACTTGGGTGTTGTGAGTTTGTTCACAAATTAATCATTTACGTTTTTAGCGATGTTTGTATATGATGTACTCTATCAATTTGAATGAATGAATATTGTTTTGTTTTAGTAAAAAAAAAAAACAATTTGTGACAACTTTTAAACAATTTTTTCTCTTATACTCATATTATGTTCTTATTCTCTCTGATTTTTTTTTTCTATATATATATATATATATATATATATATATTGTTTTTTATCAATTTAAAAAAATGTTATCTTAGAAGTTGTCATAGGAAGATTGTACAAATATCATTACTTTTATTATTGTATTGATTTATACAAGTTAATTAAAGCAAGCCAGCTTACTTAACAAATCGTCTTGTTTTGCATTTTTTTTTAAAATATCATTATTCATTTCGACAGAAAATATTCACTTACTCATTATTATAACAAAAAAAAATCACTTACTTGTCATGGAAAGATATATACATGTATAAAATATGAGTTCTAAACTGTCAATTGTGAGCGTAAATAACTGACCATGTATCAAATGATTGAAGACCCGGATAGTGACAATTATTTTTTAATATACACATTTTTTTTCTGGAGAATCTAATTTGACATCAGCGCCCACTATTTTCACAACATAATTTAATTTTTCAATTGTATCCTAACTGATCAACTAATCATGGTCTAAAAAACAAAGGACTAGTAAAGAAGCTATTCAACCATGATAAAAGAGATGTCTATCATTAGGAACAATACTATTTCAAATATGATTTAACTTTGCTAATAGAAATATTTAAGTGTTGAAGTTGTTTGTAGCTTGTTGTTAGTCTTACAATGTTCAACTTTTTAAGCAATTGAATGTATAAATATGTTTGAGTACTTTTATCCTTTGAAACTAATTTTTAGGATGAAATTCAAGTCTATTTAATGGTAAGGACTCAAAAAACAAAGAGTAAAGAAGAAAAACAAAAATGCGGAGGTGAACGTATACGATCAATTTCACAACATTGCTATTCATTTTCTTTTTTGAAAGGACAACATAACATCGTTATTCATTTTTTTTTATAAGAAATGTTGTTATAATTCATGTTAATAACATAAATACAAAATACATATAAATGTAACAAAATCAAAGTGATTAGACCAAAACCAAAGAACATAAACCACAATGTCAAATAAAACGACGTTATACTTAGATAAAAAAATCATATAAAAACACAAGAGGAAAAAAACACGTGCACATACACAATTTCCTTTTAATTGATTTTTCCTTTTCAATTTAAACCTTTTTACATATATTAGCACTTAGATGGGTATTTCGCATTAGTCTATCTGCTTATTTTATTGCGTTAATGCGTATAAATTACGAATTATTATTTTTTATGAAATTTTGATTAAAATTATTTGGATTTTTATGAAATTTTGATTAAAATATTTTTATTTTTATTAAAATTATGGATATAATTATAGATAAAATTTTTTTTGAAAGAGATATAGATAATATATATTATACAGTTTCACATTGTAGCAAATTATATAGTTTTATTCAATGAAATCAACAATATAACAAATATAATATATATTCTTATGTTTTTTTATTGATGTCGACAAAATAACATTCGTATATTCAAATTTGTTTTAGCATATAATTGAAAATAAAACAGTTAGCCCAAAACCATGTATTCTCTTTATATATAGTATAGATTATTTTATTTACAAATTTTTTTCATTTAAGTAAATAATCTAAGAATAAAACATATAACAACAGAAAAGAAAAAAAACACCTAAAAACAGACTATGGAAATCTGTAATTTGGTAAATCACATCTTTCCCTAAAGAAATCAACATTCAACTCATTAGGGAGAGAAGACAGGCAAACCAAACCCTGCAATGAGGGCCCATGTTAGCTAACTTGTCCGCACAACAATTACCTTCTCGGTAAATATGAGATGAAATAACCTGAACTCCAAGGCTGCGTGCATTATGCCAACTCATTTCTTTGTAGAGTGATCCCCCCCTAGCACAGGTTTTAGTAGGCTTCCCCACGACTTGCTGTAATTTTATTTTCTGTTTTTGTTTCCTTGTTAGCACCGATGTGAAGTCTTCGACAAATCATGAAATTGTTACAATAACAATGATTGATTTAAAAATTTAAAAAGAGAAGTATGAGATGGATATTTGTAAGTACATCATAACAAATTATGAGGTACTAGAGAAATGAAAAGAGAAGTTGAAAAAATGTTGAAGAACAATCATAATAATTATTTCTAAAAAAAAAAATCATAATAATTAGTTAGATATAAATTGGTCCTATAATGGAATTAAATTAAATTAAAGTAGGATAAATGCATGTGCTTGAAAATGAAGAACATGCATGGCACGAAAAGGGGCGTGTGAGACAACAGTTTGAGTGATGCTGACACGTGCCTTGGCCCATCTTCTCAATTTTTTTTAATTTCTTATACATAAGATAAGATCAGTAATCCATCTCATATTACCACGACGCACGGGTAAAAGATTTCAGATTCTAATAGCCAAACATTACAAGTGGCATTTTTCCATTTTATCAATAAAAATGATTGAAGTTGTGAAACAACAATTTAAGTGGTAAATAATTTGAGCTCTTTAAACACATGGTTAGGGTTTGATCTTCAGCATCTGTGTATGAAAAATTCGATCGGGAGGGGAGAGTCCACCTAACGTGTCGCACATGTTCTTCTACGTAGATTAATTACAAATAAATGACGGTGAAAAATTCGATCGGGAGGGGAGAGTCCACCCGAGGCTGACGAGGGCAGGGAGTGGTCGCCGGTGCACAAGGCACGACAATGAGCGGCTCCCGACAGCTTCTAGAGGAATCGAATCACATCGGAATGAGAGGGATCCGGAGGCCGTGTAGGTATGGGACTACATGGTTGAAGGATGACTTATAAGAGTTGTTTGGTACTACCTATATCAACAAGATGCATCTTCTTTTTTGTAGCCTATTTTATAAGAACTTCATAGTTAAGCGTGCTTGACTTGGAGTAGTATTAGGATGAGTGACCTACCGGAAAGTTTTCCGGTAAGCGTGCGAGTGAAGACAAAACACGTTAAAAAGACTCGTGTTGGTTTGTAGGGTCAGTCAACAATGCTTAAAGTCGTCTGAGAACCCCAATAGTCACTACTCAACAAATAACAATATATAGCAATAGTTATAAAAAAGATAACTATTTGTAAAACAAATATATATCTCATGTATGAATCGTACGTGTCAACGATTTCATTATCGACTCATTTCTAAAAATACGACTTAATAATTGAAGTGCGAAAAAAATATTGTCAATGAATTACAATCACTATAATTATTCTTATTTATGGTTTGTGTATTATAATTGTTCTCATGTTTATGTCGACGGTTTTAAAATAACACTAATCTTAACTGATTCATTAGTCTCAAACTTTTGGCCAATGTATAATTCTTTTGATAAATTATAATTAGTATATTATAATTATTCTTATTTTTATTTAGAAAATATTATTAAAAAAAATGATTAGTGACAAAATAATTATCATATGCATAAGTTGTACTTCTCAGTGACACTATATAACAACTCATTTACAGAAAATAACGTGGATACAATAGAGTAACATACCAAAAAGAAGAAGACATTAACAAATGGTAATTTATCTTTTTTCTAGAATAAACGAAAATATGTACATGTTTTTTTGTTTAAAAGGACACGCACCATTAAATAAAATTAGGATGGAATTTTAATTTTTGTAGTCTTGTATTTTCTTAAGTCTAAAGTAGAAGAGTTTTTTTTTTTTAAATAATAAAGTAGAAAAGTTTTTTTTTTTTTTTTGTATAGTTGAAATCTAACTATTGTATATTTTATTTACACGCAAGAATATAATTTTCAAAATTTTGCGACATCAATGTAGTAGTTATTAATGAGTTGAATCATATCTAGTAAGAACATGAGATCAAGTTCTAATGTCATCATTTTTTTTAGGTCGTGCTAACTTGTGCCCTTCAAGTTAAGAAACTAAAAAAGGAAATAATAAATAGATTTTGTATTGAAAATATAAATTATTAAACTTTTACAACATTAAATACACAAGTTCCAAGAAAAAACTTCTATCTTTAGCTTTTGAACTTATGCCTTAAGGGCCCAAGTTTGCATTTCCTTCTTTTTTTTATGAAGTTAAATTACTTCATTCAAACCGACATTGTCGGTGCTAAGATCTCATTGGTGGATAATTAGTAAATACATTTATTATATTCTCTAAATCTCGAGATTACCATTTAAGAAACTTTAAAGAATGCATGGGGGCACTCCTAAACATTTATTAGTGAGGGTGTCGGTTTGGGGGTCGATAGCTGGATTAAGGATAACATAGGATGAGATCTCTATGACAGGTTGACCACTTATTTTGGTGGGATCAATGGTTGGAGGAAGGCTCTTTAAATGACAGGTTTAGAAGGTTGTTTGAGTTGACTAAGAATAAAATGTTGAATTTGGCCGAGATGTGTTTGTTAGGATGGGGAAAGGGGGGCAACATGGCATTTCATAGGAGGCTGTTGGCCTGAAAGGAAGGGCGGGTGGGAGAGTGTTGTGCTCATTGGAGAACAACATCACTTCTGAGACTGCTAACATGATTTGACATAAGGCGTTTTCTTCGAAAGTAAGCCTACTTTTTTGGGCGGTTGCTTCAAAATCATATTCCTTCGAGATATAATATAATCAGACGAGGTGTGCTTCAAAACAATGCACAACTTTATGTGGGAGGGTACAATTGCTACGAGAATGTGGATCATTGATTTCTGCGGTGTGACATTTTCAGTACAATTTGGACTTTGGATTCACAACGGATATAGGTTTTGAAACGGTTTATCTAGCGCGTCATTCAGATCATTTTTTTCAATTCGGTCATCTTTGTGGAGCTTCAAAGAATTATAAACCAGTTTTGTATATGTTATGGCTTTTTTGTATTCGGGTCATTTGAAAAGAAAGAAACAACGACTTTTCAACAAAAGGAGAAAACTAAGAAACATTTATTTGATAAAATTAAGTTTCAATATTTTCGGTTGTTGAAATTAAAATATGCTACGTTCCTTTTTTACTATTATCTTTGGAGGCTTAATCATCTTATGTGTTTGAGATCAATTGATTAGAATGCTTTTCATGTTTCTTTTGTTTTTGCGGTCTTTGGTTTTTTATATAATTGTGTAAACTCCTGCAATGTTCGATATAATTGTATAAACACCTGCACTGTTCTTTTCTAGCACATCTTATGCTGGGAGAACATGGTGTGTTGTTTAACATAGTTTCTTTTTGTACATATGCTTAAAAAGGAAAAAGAAAAGAAAGAAAAAAAAAAAGCTTAGGCCTGAGGTTAAAGAACTATCAAGGAGAGTCACTTAAAAGAAAAGAATTCAAGTCTTACGGAAGGAAGTCTCAAATCTTGACTTTATCATCATTGGCAGCACCTAGTTTAGCCAAAAAAATATGCACTAATATTCCCTTCTCTAAGAGAGTGGCATAACTGCACCTCCCAATCCATTCTCAGTAACTCGTTTAACATAGTTTCATTTTACCTGCTTAAAAGAAATAGAATTGTCACTAAAAAAGTATAGGATTTGAATTCGATTTCTCAATAGCTCTAGTTCTAGAAGGAGTAAAACAAAACTCTAGTTTTAGTTCTAGAAGGAGTATAATTTAATTTATCAATGTTTCATTATTTGAGGACTGGTGGTGCAGCAGCATGGACCATTCTTATCATTCTATTCTTTTGCATCACTAAGCTAAGTCAACCCTCGCTTTGTTTTTCAGTTTCAAATCCGCTAGGTCATGGCTCAATGATATGTTAAATTTTTCAAGTTTAATGACTCTAAAAGTCTTAAACTTGTTGACAAATCTATAAATTAATTTTATCAAGTCTCTCAATGTAATGATTCATCAATAACCTGTAATAAAATTCTTAAATTTGAATGCCTTTTTATTAGGTCCTGAACTTTTAAATAATTTGTGACTAAGATCCTTATATTCACGACCTTATTTTTTTTAAATAAATTGAAAAAGGAAAAAAAAAACTCTAATCACTGACATCTCTTGGACTCGTGATCTAATTTTATGTTATTTAAAAGTTAGCGAACATTATAACAAATTGTTTAAAAGTTTATGAGGAATATATTATAAATTATTTAAAATTTCAAAAAACTCACTTAAATGCTTTTTAGTTCATAGACTTAATGACAATATTTTTTTTTTAAAAGGAGACCTAGTGACAATATTGATAGCTTTAGGAACCAAGTTATAATTTTTTTTAAAGGCTTATTTATTATTATTATTATTTTAAAATAGTTTAGGGACCGCCTCTAGAGTATAGAAATAGTATATGGTAAGAGAATATAAAAGAAATCTTTTTTTTTTAACAAGGAATATAAAAGAAATCTTATTAATATATAAGAAGCAACCAACACAATGAGAGCAACCACCACAAAAACAAAGAAAAACATAACTTTCTTAATTAAGAGATACACATGTGACTTCTTTGATAGCATGATTTTTATATCTATTTTTATAGCTTTATTTTATTTAATAACTTGTAATTTTTAGTGTGTTTTTAGTACTATTTTACTACCATTTGTTTTATTTTAAATTATAGGGAAAACAAAGAAATATGTCAAGAAATTGGTGGAAAAGATTCAATTATTAAGCCTTGACGATAATAGATGCAATGATGGTACTTGAAGACAAAAAAAAATGTAAGAAAAGTGCTAAAAACCAATTCTAGCCAGGGATGGCAATTGGACCCAAACCCTATGGGTACCCGCAAAAAATACCCACTATGGATAGGGTAAAACCCCGCTTTATGGATCTGGGCTTGAGTATGGGTAATTACCCGCAAATTTGGATAGGTATGGGCACGGGTATGCGCACTATACTACCCAGCCCCGCAACCCGCATATATGTATTTATATAATATGATAAATAATTTATTTATTTTTGGTGTACAATTAATTAATTAATTAATTTAATTATTTAAGCCTAAACATAAACCTAAGATAACTTAATAAAGTAACCCTACCCATCCTGATGTGTTAAATCTCTGCCGCTGTCGGCCTTTCTTTGCTTTTTGGCTAAATACTACGATTCGTACTATCTTATGAGTTGATTTTAGATTTTTTGGATCACAATTTTATTTCAATTCTAATGTTTTTTATTGTCTTTTCATACTTAAAGTGCGGGTAATGGGTGCGGGTATGGGCACTTAGGTGCCCATAGGGTATGGGGAAGGGCACTAAAGTTGTTGCCCACGAGGGT
>Ga0315913_1003158_pt1 | contig 19705 bp, 13 predicted proteins | sample MpolsnodulesMG_FD_207736 | JGI IMG/M metagenome (GOLD analysis project Ga0315913, IMG submission 207736) | Medicago polymorpha root nodule microbial communities from Los Angeles, California, United States - small nodules | ecosystem: Host-associated > Plants > Roots > Nodule | place: USA... | reverse complement strand
ATGTATGAAATATTGTCATATCACTAACATTATGTTTTTTCTCTTTTCAACTGAAAGAAGAAAAAAGAAAAATGGAAAGCTTACCTATTGCACACATGGAACGAGGTAGAAAAACCTAGCCATTCGGATTTTGGAGAAGAAAATGTGGATAAACTACAAAATGCCAGCAACTGAACTATTGATGTTGAATTTTTCAATAGCAAATTTTTCACCTTCCAGAAGAACAAAAGAAACAGAAACTACATTTACCATGGGAATTTTGCTTCTCTTGAAGAAACATTATATTTTATATGACAATATACAACATTTTGTATTGGTTGGTCAAGAAGATTAAAGTTAGAAGGAGAAACCCAAATAGAAAAAAATGAAGTGAATAATATTAATAGTAGTCTAATATGAATTATATATAGTACATACATAATTACATAGTACATTTTATTTTTTATTCTAATCTAGTATATAAAAAATATAGGAATCTTTCACACGGCACGTAGTTGAGAGGTAAGATTGATGAATGCATCTTCTTTGCAAGGAATAGTGAGACCACCCATTGGATGATTGTATCCAAACTCTTCTTCCACTCTGCTAAGCAAGTCAAGAAAGGTTGGATGATTCAAGTATGATATTGGAACCACAAACCGTTTCTTTTGCAACTCTCCAACGTAGACTGCTATGTGTCCTTTTGGAACATTGGACTGTTGTTGTGTTGAGGTAGACTTGAATATTTGTTTTGCTTGAAGAGCCATAAACGGCAAACGAATACCCATGATGTTATTATGGTGATCTAATAATAGCCCTTGAGAGGTTTGAAATGAAGAGAAAGAGTTGAATGTATTTGAGAAGTTGTGGAAATGTTATGTTTTTTGAGTGAGGATTGTGGTGTTGTATTTATAGCTTGGAAAGCCATACATAATACATTAATTAATCTCTAAACTAATTGTGGAATTCTTGCTGACACAAGGTTGTGGGACCCATGTAATAAAAAATTATCTTGAGAGAATCACATGGTTTTGTTTAGCAAGCTAAATTTCACATCAAAAGTGTACTTGTTGTTTATATCTGCCAGCGCAGTTATGTTGGAATCGTCCTTTCAAATAATGAATGTGATGATAAAGAGGTAGAGCTACAGAGTATGCAAAACCGAGTGCCGTACACTGATAAAGAATGACAGGGCCCACGTGGTTCGTTGTCACTTGGGTAGTTGGGTTTGTGTTCTAACTAGATGATAGTAAAAGACTCTAAAATATGAAAGATTGGATAAAAAGATAAACTGATTTTTGTTGGAGAGTCAAGAGAAGGTTAGAAGCAACAACATAATCAATGCTCTATACCACACATGATAGAAATACCATGTCTCTATCAAAGATCTTTATGATATTTGGTATATCGATGATCTATCTTATATATCAAACATTCAGTTCATTCGTAGTCGTTCTGAGACTCGCCACTTAAATGTTAACAAAATAATCTCCCCTTCAGATAAGAGTCTTCATCATCCTATATTTGCACTATTGTTATTATCAATGGAATGCCTCGTTAAATCATCCCTAAAATATTTTTGATACATGGATTCAACGTCAAGATTTCGCTCCCCTATCAAGCTTAAGTAGGGCTTTGATACCGTTTATTGTAGAGTACGAAGAGCACTAGATGAAGACAACGTGTCAATGCTTCAAAACTATAAAAGAGTTAGACGTCACATCTCTACCTAAAATTTGAAGACGTCATGTACATGAGTAGTCTATCTTATTTATTAGCATCCAACATTCAACACATTCATAATCGATTTGAGACTTTCCACTTATACTTGAATCAAGCAACTTTTTATAATCAAAATGATTTATACAAATTTGTATAATCCACTTCTAATGTAAAATAGATATGCATAGAAGCCCCAAACAAATTTGTATAAATATATATGCTCCATCTAAACGTTTCATATATGATATTTTTATCTTTGTTAGAAAAAAAATGTCTGAATTGATTGATGACCCTTAATTTTAAGGACCAATTTGTAAGACCAAATTGACTCACCTCTACAATTTTAATAAAAGGTAATTAAATGCAAAAATATTTGTGAGACGAATCAAATTTCTTTATCTTAAGTAATTAGAGTGAGAATAACTTAGATCGTCTTCTAAGGAACTAAATTGTTTTTTTTAACAAATCAAAATGAAATTATATTACTAAACCAACGTTGTTGTAGCCCGCACAAGATGGGCAAGAGGAGAACAACGGAAAATATTTACAAGGTCATGATGCCAACAACAGAGCACCAACCAAAAACGAAACAATTACAAAAGAACACCCATACAAGGAATGAGATGTTTCCACCAATCGTGGTAAAAATAGACAAAAGCCACCTGTTTAGACCTCAACCATAAAAGATAATTAAGCTTTACTTTTTCAATGAGGTGAGAGGATTAGAAACCGTATTTTGGAAAACCTGGTTATTCCTTTCCTTCCAAATCACCCAAACAGTGGCAAACCAAATAATCTTGAAATATAATTGAGAAAAAAGAGGCATTCCCGCCATCTTAGTGAACTGAATAAAGTGATGTCGCTCACCAGCATGCACATAAGAAATACCTAACCAATTCCAGACAAGAGCCCAAAGGTGGCCGGCGAAGGTACAATGAATAAAGAGATGCACCGCCGACTCAGTGGAACCGCACCCAAACACACAAGACGTGGCAGCAGAAGATAAAACACCACGATGCTCCAAATTGTCTTTAGTTGGAATACGACTACGGAGGAGGCGCCACACCAGAAGAGAGAACTAAATTGTATTACGAGAATTAAGGTGAGAATTTGAGCGAATAATATTTGTTTTGTTTTCTATGTTGGTTCATGTCCCTTGTTTGTTTTCAATCAATTCTTAGCATTAACAAAAAAAAAACTAGATTGTAGCTATGATAGTACCAAGCCGAGGAGGATTTTTTATTTTTTTTTAGAATGTCAATGTCCATGTACTTTTAGAAGACTATTTAACTAAAAAGTCACACCTTTGTGTTATTTGATTTTTTTAGTCATCCAAAAGTTATTTTAGGCCTAAGAGCTCAACAATTTAATATTTTGATAAATATAAATACTTTTTTTACTATCATTATTTTATTTAAAATTTTCCAGTCAAAAAGTAAAGTTTATTTTTCGTGTCAGGGAAAAAACATGCATATAATATGCTTAAAAAAATCATACAGGTTTAACTTTCTTTTAGATATATACAAAGGTTTAATTTGAAGATTCAAAGTTTGAAGAGACAATATTACTTTTAAATATTTGAAATGACAAAAAGAAATTTGGCCAAACCAAAAGGCTAAGATAATTTGACACATGTTAGTATAAGTTAACTTTCGATAAGCCGTTTCATACTAGTATGCTATTATACACTAAATATTCTAAGAATATAAAGACAATATATAAGTAGTGCAAAAATTTTTTTTATCAAATTTGATTGCATGAATAATAGATAAGATACTTTAAACAATTATAAAGTAATTACTGTCACGCTAAGTTAATATATTTTTTAATAAAAAAATATAATTGAATGATGTGGTAATTTTGTATACATTGTGGATAGATAGTACTTCAACTCATGTTCTTTTTTTTTGGAAAGAACTTCAACTCATGTTCTAAATTCTAATAGTTGCAAGAAGATATTATATTGATCCCCCCATATTCATGTGATAAGATAGGCTTCGTGGTGCAATGTATATTGTCAGAGAATAACAAAAAAAATGTGTATTGCCAGAGAAGGTAACACAGAAAATAGAGCTAGATCCTCGCACATATATCTTATCGGTCCATCCCTAAAAATAACCTTATCAATCCAAAGTCCAAACTGCAGTATCTCTTGGATAGATTTTCTTTTTGACAGAAAACTCTTGGATATATAGTAATTCAACCCATATTCTAATTAGAGTTGCAAGAAAAAAAAAATTAATGCAAAAACCAAAACGCACCAAATTGAAAAATTAATTATAATTAAAAAAACTGAAAGTGTATTGATCTCCCATATTAATTTGATAAGAGAATCTTCATCAGAATACCAAAGGAAAATATCTACATGGTACATGTATAATTGTCAGTGTGGGTATGGCTGGCGCAAATAATAGAGGTAGATAGATCCTACCATGTACTCCATCATATATTAGTTGATTTTTTTTAAGTAATTTGACGACTAGAGAAATTTACCTTAAAAATGAATAAGCGGGATGTTTGGGGTTCGAACCCCGATCTGCATATATTATGCATTATCCCTTACTAGTAAGTTAAACTCACGGTGACTAGTTGATTTAATTTATCGGAAATGTCAACAGGTGTTTTGAATACTCTTTAAACCTCTTAAACAATAAGTTTTTATAAAAATTTATACATTTAATGAATTGGAAATTGAAGTATTTAACTTTGGTTAAAAATAATTTTTTTAATTTGAAATCCTTAAAAATTGTTTTGTGCCTTAATTTAATTACGTGTACAATTTAGATAATAAACTTTCAGCATGCTATTTTTTGTTCTCTTATTCCATTTTTTTGGGTTATCATATATAAATCATTGATCTTAGCAAGCTTCTTAAAAAAAAAATCATTGATCTTAGCACTGTCTTTTGCCCTTTCGTCGGCTCAAGATACTCCTTGATAATCCGATCGTAGTCGATAGAAAATTAACAACTTAGTACACTTTTGCATCTAGACGGTAGATCCTAATACTTATTGTATTAGGACTTAGTACATCTGTTACAATTCACATTAACACATTACATTACATATTACATATCACAATTCACGTTAACACTTAGCAAACATTACATATTGCATGCATACACATAGCATTCACGTATAATTTTCGTAAAGCACACAACACCTTAATAGTGTTTCTATTTCTCATTTTAAGATCGATTTAACAATTGCACATTCTATTCTAGTATATGTTATGTATGAATTAATGTTTCAAAAGGTACGTAGTTGTGAGGTAAGATTTATGAATGCATCATCTTCTTTGCAAGGAATTGTAAGACCCCCCATGAGATGATTGTATCCAAACTATTTTTCTGTTTGCCTTAGTAATTCTTGAAATAATGGTTGGTTCAAGCTAAATTTTAGTGTTGTATTTATAGCTTGAAAACCAAGTGGAAAGCCATAAAATCATACATTAATCTCTAAACTAATTGTGGAATTCTTGCTGACACCAGGTTGTGGGATCCACGTGATAAAAATCTTTCATGAGAGAATCACATGCTTTGTTGAATGTTGAGCAAGCTAAATTCCACATCAAAAGTGTACTTGTTTATATTGGAATCGTCCTTTCCTCAAATAATGTTGGTGATAAGAAGTGTTACACTGGCAGTGTGTACAAAACCGGGTGCCGTACACTGAAAAAGGATGGCCCGCCCCACATGGTTAGTTATCACTTTGGTTTGTTTTCTAACCAGAGGACAGAAAATGATTAAAGAAAATGAAAGAAGATTTTTATACAAAGTTAAAGGGGTCAAATAAAATTGATTTTAATTGAAGTTAGAATTTCTAATTTTTTTATTATAGATTTGATTTTTACAATGAATTTAAAGTTTAAATCATTTTTACTTAGAGGTATCCAAATACAATTATTTTACCTTCAACTCATTTATTCTCACTACAAAATCAAACATACACTTAATTACATTATCCAGCATCAAAGTATATACACAATGTGTTGGATGAATATCAAAACATACATGCAATGTTCAATCCGATGTTAGGATCTATTTGATGAATGATATTTAAGCACTCTCTAAATTAAAGGCTATGAGATCAACTCAGATCATAAAAATTTTCTGAAATTGAGTCACTAAAACTTTTGTATGTAAAAAAAGGAAAATATTTTGCGTACACTTTATGTGGGTGTATATACCTTTAAATTAAGAGAAAAAAGAGAAAATGAAAACGATGTGGTATATGTGATGATTTGATGATGAGATAGAAATAGAGAGATATGAAAAGAAAAAAAAATTGAACAAGTGTATAAAAAATAGAAGTGTTTAAATATCATTGTTAGATAAAAAAAATGCACCAAATAATAAGCAAAAAATGGTCAAATTTATACATTAAATTTCTTTAACACAGGAAATGGAAATCAGTAATAAAAAAAGGAAAGGAAAAACATACATATGATATGCTTAATTTGCCATATAAAAATCACCTAGGTCTGCTCATTCAATGTTTGAAGAGACCAAATACTACTGCTAAATACCTGAAATGACAACGAAATTTGGTTTGACACGTTATAGCTTATAACCATCGATAAACCAATTTATACTTGTGTATAGACAATGATGTATCCAGAAATTTTAATAAGTGAGATCAAAGTTATATCATAAAATTTATATAAAACTATATAAATGCGTAAGCGTGCAAAAATTATATAGGTTATGTTTATAATTGCTCTAAAATGTTGATTTTCTTATGATATTTTTTCATTTCTAGCGGAGTATAAAAAATATAACCCTAATTAATTATTTTTTCAACCACCAACGTCAATCATAGGGCCTTTTACAACAAATATAAAAATAATTTAGAATAATAGTAGTTATATGGTCTTGCTAACGATATGCTCTAAGAGAATTGGTTAAAAATTTCATAAAAGAAAAAAATTTCTTAAAAATAAACGTTATTTTTGTCGATATAATAATTACAACAACTTTTTATAAAAAAATTACTTCTTATAATTTCTTATCTAGTGCTCTTAGAACACTCATTAAGATCCTTCTTAGTTTTTGAAATTTTTTTATAGTATTATGAATGAACTATATGAAAACAACAATATTATATAAGTGGAGCCAAATCACATAAATATCAAATTTTAGGTTAAAAATACAACAAGCAAGTGGAGGCAAGTGAGGTCGGTCGACCCCATTGCCTCCACGTTGGATCCTTGGCTGTGTATACACTAGATATTCTAAGAATGTAAAGACAATATACATGTAGTGCAAAGTTTTGTTACAATTTTATTTTTTTCAAAGATTTTTTTTTTTTTACGGTTACATTAATAGGTTTTTTGTTTTGTTTTTGTACAACTATTTTAAGAGATTTCATTGCGTTATACATATCTTAAACATTAATAAAATAAAGTACTATCATGGTAAATTAATCTTTTTTTCTAATTAAAAATATAATGATATGATTGTGTATAAAAATTCATGTATAAAAGGAAAAGATATCAGTCCCGTGAACATTGCTCAATTGACAAAGACGTAGCAGTATACATAAGTCGAAGTCAAATCCTAAATTCTTCCCTTATTTGCTTAATTAGCAAAGACGTAGCAGTATACATGAGTCGAAGGCAAAGACGTAGCAGTATGCATATCTTGACATTTACCCAAAAAGTTCATATTTGTTCATTGCTATATTTAAGAAAGATTTTGTTATCCCTTGTGAGGTCGGAACGTTCTCTTGCTTTTCCCGAACATTCCCATGAAACATTTCTCACAAAATTCATTAGTAGATAACAATATAAATAAAAGTCAATATGTTTGTTATCTTTAAAATATCAATAAAGAATTTTGCTTTCAACATGTTGTTCGTCGTCTTGTGCGACGTTGTTTGATTTTCCGTCTTGTTGCAATGTTTATTTAAGTCATATTGAAAGATCGATTATTCAATCAAAGATTTGGGCGTCTACATTGCAGATCCGGAGGCATGGGTATTCCGATCACTTTAATTTTATCATATATTTCTGTAAGCATTATGTTGTTATGTGCTATTAATTTGGATGCTGTGAATTTGTTCGCAGATTCATCCTTTACGTTTTTAATGGTATTGAATGATGTAATATATCGATTTGAATGTATAAATATTACCATAGATTTTTTCATCAACTAATATTAAATTAGTTTGTTCAACATTTTGACCATTTCATTTGAATTTGATCAACTATTGTTATATTTTCTCATCAGAACAAAATTTTGAGTAAAATTTACCATATTTTGCAGTAATAAATAAGGAAATCTAGCAATAATTATAAATTACATACCAAGGCAAATAGGGCACTCAATCTCACGTATGTTTGACAAATCTATACTCACATATTTGTAAATAAACACCAATAGAGGAATCCACAAATATTAGAATGTAGGATCCGTTTACATTATGAAAATATTTTCACATTTCATTTTCTTAAACTTCTAGTCCTTTTAAAGTTCTAACAATGACATTTTAAGTTGCTAACAAGGACATGGAAGACTTGCATGATAACATCTGTGGTAGAGATAATACAAAAACTGAAGAAAATACATTTTTAGAAACAATAAAAATAATGTTTGGACATTTTTAAAAAATCTAAAAATGGCAGAATTCTTTTAAAAAAGTATGAGGTATATATTTGATCTATATTCTCTTTTTTTATTATTAGTTTAATGAAAATATAAATAAATTGAGAGTAAACATGCCTTAATACAAAACAAAGAGATTACTTGTGGCAAAAAAAAACAAAACAAAGAGATTACTAGATATTAACGGAGCACAAAGCATACTCAATCCATATACAAAACAACTACCCAACATGGAGAAGATAAACACATAAAATTAAAAGGACTTCTCAATTTAGAAATGAGCTACACTCTTCAAAGGTATTACATAGAATCTATCTACACTTTACTCGTAGGTATCAAACTATAGTTTTTTTACATATCAACATAGGACCTCTAAATATATACAAATTTAAAGGTATTACATAGGATCTATCTACACTTTACTCGTAGGTATTACATAGGTATCACAATCACAGAACTACAGTTTATTATTTTATTAATAATATTTCAAACGCAATCTATTTTACTTTTTATTTTGATTATTTACTTTTTACTTTAATCTAATATACATATTTTTAAAATTTTAAAATATCTTAAAACTATATGTACTATGTATTTCTTATTGAAGAAAATGTTTGTTTATCAATTAACCAAGCACAAATTTTTATTTTTTATTTTTGCGTATTTATTTTATTTTAAAGATATGCAAATTTGGAAGTGACACGTGTGAAAGCACAATTAGCTTTCCATGAATATCGTTGTAAAGAATTTAATTACTTTTTAATAATACACAGAAAATTAAATCTATATAAAGTTACTTTAATATTTATATTCAGAAATTAATAGTTTTTTTTTTGTATTTTGTAATTATGACAGGATACAATAAGTTATTATTACTTTTTTTATTTCATAAGTTCCTATACTATAGATAACCTTATCAGTAGCACGAACAAACACTAAATATGTACTTTTTTTTTTTTACGGCTAACCTTCCAGTTTTCATGGAAAAGAGATTATGATAATTTGAAGTTTGGTTGGGAGGTAAATTGAAAAAGAATTATTCCACCAAGGAATCGAACTTAGGTTCTCTTTAACAATTCGTCATGGGTAGAGATTATTAATCATTCAATCTCAGTTACTTGGTTTGAATATCTCTTCTAACCAAAATTTGAACCTAGGTTAACCATGTAAGTTTTAGGGGAGACTAGACCTTCTAAATCCAATGAACCCAACCCGCGTTGGTATGTTTTTATTTGTCAATCTTTTATATAATTACGTTAATAAGATAATAAACTTTATCATTTTATTATATCTCAACCAAAGTTATATCAAGTGGTAAGGACTTAAATATAATTAATAACGTAATATAAAACTCATCTTTGACTTTATCTCTTGCTAATTGCCAGACATTCATTGTCTGTGTGTCTGAAATTATTTATAAATAGATTTATGGATATTCTAATTTTATACTTTACATTCTTTACAAAATATATACTAAATGTTTTCTCATTTTATAGTTTAACAAGATTTATGGCGTGTAATCATTTTATTCTACTGCATAACAACGCCCTTAAGAATATGAGTCTTTTTTACCCCTTAGAAATCTAAATGCACCCCCTCCCAATTGGGAATTTAGTATATTTAAGGATATTATATTTTTATACTTTTTTTCATTTTTATAATTTACCTATTTTAAGATGTAGTATTATTTTACTTTTTGTAGTTAACTATTGTTCTATTTGGGAACAGTAGGATGACACGATCTCAACGCTTGTGCCGACGATGATATGGTACAACAAAGTTTTGGTTCCAGATTTGGTAGTTAACTATTGTTCTGATGTACTAGATCATCTTCGGCACAAGCGTAGAGATTGTGTCATCCTTCTGTTCCCAAACAGAACAATAATTAACTACAAAAAGTAAAATAATATTACATCTTAAAATAGGTAAATTATAAAAATGTGAAAAAGTATAAAAAAAAAAAGAATATCCTTAAATATACTTAATTCGATGTTGGGAGGGTTGGGGGGTGCATTTAGATTTCTTAGGGGGTAAAAAAACCTCATATTCTTAAGGGTGTTGTTATGCAGTAGAATAAATTGATTACACATCATAAATCTTGTTAAACTATAAAAAAATGAGAAAACATTTAGTATATATTTTTTAAATAATGTAAAGTATAAAAATAGAATATCCATAAATCTATTTATAAATAATTTCAGACTCATAGACAATGCATGTCTGGCAATTAGCAAGAGATAAAGTCAAATATGAGTTTTATGTTACGTTATTAATTTTATTTAAGTCCTTACCACTTGATACAACTTTGACCAAGATATAATAAAATGATAAAGTTTAATATCTCATTGACATAGTTATTTAAAAGATTAACAAATAAAAACATACCAACGCGGGTTGGGTTCATTGGATTTAGAAGGGTCTAGTCTCCCCTAAAACGTACATGGTTAACCTAGGCCAAATTTTGGTTAGAAGAGATATTCAAACCAAGTAATTGAGCTCGATTGATTAATAAGCTCTACCAAGGATGAATTGTTAAAGAGAACCTGAGTTCGATTCCTTGGTGGAAATTCTTGTTTAATTTTACCTACCTCCGAACTAAACTTTGAATTATTAGAGTTCTTTTTCTATGAAAATTGGAGGGTTAACCGTAAAAAGAAAATAAGTACATAGTTAGTGTTAAGGACTAAATTGAACTTTAAAAATGTGTTAAGGACTAAATGATATTTATGTCAAGATAAAATCAGACGAAACACCTAATAATATGTTGAGAAAGATTTGCAAATAATTCATTGAAAATAGATGTTGGCATTGATGCCTTGGACATGCTATTGCGTAATTATAATCTAATTAATAAAAAAGGCTAAAATATGGTACTCGTCCCTGCAAATATATCTCGTTTAAGTTTTGGTCCCTGTAAAAAAAAAAATTGTTTTGGTCCCTGCAAAATTTTTAGTTTTTTAAAATAGTCCCTCCAGGGACTATTTTCAGAAACAAATTTTTTTGTAGAGACCTGCTTAAAAAAACAAAATATTTTGCAGGGACCAAAAACTATAAAATGGGTTCAGTCATCATGTGCCACGTATGCAAATCATCACAAAAATGATGTCAGAGACTATTTTTAAAAACAAAAAAATTTGCAAGGACCAAAAACAATTTTTTTTCTCATAGTGATACTCTCAGCTGCCTCGAAGAAACAACATACAAAAGATACAAATACATCATTAGATCTTAGATATGCACATGTATTTAATCCAAATTTATACAAAATACATGTACTTTTTTCTTATTTTAAGATCAACGAGAGCAATGAAAATCCGCATAAAAGTTTCAAGCGGGGAATAAAATGATTAAGAATAAAACAGTAAATGATATATAGTATATGAGATAATAAACGAGAAATGGAGTTGGCATACTCTTCTTATTTGGATCTATCTTGTTCTTCAGCTTCATCATTTGCTTCCTCATCCTGCTCTTCATAATCATCATCTTCACCTTCTTCTTCTCCTTCTCCTTCTCCTTCTTCATTATCAGATGAAAGCATTTGTTCCGATCCTGATGAAAACAATAAGTAAGATAATTAAAATATATAAATAAATGATCGCTAATGAAAAAAAATCATAGGAATTCATATGAAAATGCAAGAAGAAATAATTACATAATTGACATAAGAAAGAATAAAAATGCTTACCAACACAGTCTACGGGTTGCTCTTGCATGTTGTTTACCTTTTTTTTGGTCTCCTCATCTTTGAGAGACACTTCATGAGCTCGCTTATTTCCTGATATTGTGATCAACTAGATAGATTTGTTTGCACATGCTAATGATATAAGTTTAAAGATAATTTCGTAATTTAAAAGGTGATATGTGCTTCATATGTGCTATTTCGTAATTTCGTAAAATTTGCACATGCTAATGATTTGCAGTTGATTTTTTCCCAATATATATATACATATCGATATTTCTTCTTCTTTTTTTGTTTATAATTTTTTTTTTGGTAGTATCAAATTGAATTAATGAAATATTATTAACTTGTAAAAATAACATTATATTAAATTTTTTTTGTGACCAAATTAATGATATATAATTTTAATATATAAATACTAAAAAAAAATCAAATTATGTATTAACAAAAAATTAGGAAAATAATACCACAATTTAATACTTCGTCCTTTCAATTTTATATAATTTTTTTTTACTATAATTTTGTTTTAAGCAGTATGAAATTGAATTAATGGAAATATTAACCATGAATCATTATATGAAAATTGATGACATGTTATGTTGGTAGAAATATTAAATATACAATTTTAAACAATAGAAATAAATATTAAATATTACCATATAAATAAATAGCAATTAATAATGAATTCCAGTCATTTGACCCAAAAAATAAATACCAGTCAAAAAAATGTGAACAAAGTATAATATTAAATATTAAAATTTATTCCTTTTAAAAAAATAAAAAATATTTTCTATTAAAATTTAAATCATTGAATGTGTAAGCCATTTTTGGTAAAAAGAGTAAATTAATTATATATTACATATCTTGCCTATAAAATTTGAAAATATGTATTATATATAAAGAAATTTTATGAAAAAGACTATTAATTAATAAAATATTAATACTCACAAAAAATAAATAACTATTAATAATACTAACTTCAAGCTAACCAAATGTGAACAAATTAAATTATTAAACATAAACAAAATATTCCTTTTAAAGAAATACAAAAAAAAAATATTCCCTTAAAAATAATTATTAAAATTACTTAAAGTGTTAGATGTAATTTATTACAATGTTGACTGTAAGAATTTTTTTTGACATAAGATATTTTTTTGAGCAAGACTATAAGATATAAACCTATGTGTGTGTATATATAAAAAGGGGTTCGCTAACGTAGACCAACAAAAAACATGAAGGTCCAAGTTAGCAAAAGAGCACCTTTTTATTTGGACAAAAACATGAAGGTCCAAATATCTCTCTTCAACTCACGCTAATAACCTTTTATTTTATTTTTTAATATTATATTTTAATATTTTTTTCTTCCATTTTATTTTATTTTATTTTTTTGAACTGTTCCATTTAATTTTTTTAAGGAGGTTTCATTTAATTTTATTATTTTTTTCAAAGGAACTTTATTATCTTTTTATCACTTATATATTTAATTTCAATATCGTTTAATCATCGCAACCTCACAAATATTTTTATTTACGCTGTCATTTAATGATACAAAATATTTTTATTTCCTTTCTTCAACCTCACAAATATAATATACACACATATTAGCGTTTAGAGTAATACTTTATGTCTGTCTGTCTGTTTTTTTGTTACGCTAATGCGTATAATTTTTTTTAGCGTTGCATAATGCGTATGATTATTATTATAAAATTTTGATTTTAATTAAAAGTATAAGTATAGATGCCTAAAAACATTATACTTATATATATTTTGCACCATTATATTGTAAAAAACTATGCATATCTTTTTCTTATTAAAAAAAAACTAAACATATCTGTTTAAATGACACCAACAATGTAACAAATATAACAACATATAATATAGATTCTTATAACAAAATATGATGAGAGTATAATTGAAAGACACCAAAAATATGGTATTCTTATAACGAAATTTGTTATAGAGTATAATTGAAATAGAAAAAACCAACTATTTTGATATTATTTATGTTATTATTTCAGCCTCCTTAAATTATTTCTCCTATTCAAATATTTAAAAAGTCATTTATATGATGATACAAATTTGTATTCATGTTACACAAAATAAACGTCATTGAGTAAATATAGTATTAGTAAAAAAAATATCTTTTATATTTTAAACATTGTTACCCTTCAGAAAATATTTTAAACATTTTTTATTTATTATGTTAATTCATAATAAATTCAAAGTTTTGTCCTCGTGAGCTTAGCTTAGACAATGCATAAATATATGTAAAGTCCAGAGTTTGAACCCCGAACACCATCAAAAAAATAATAAATTCAAAGTTTGTACAATATTTTGCCAAACAACTTTTAACTTAAAAATAGATTTAAAACTAAAAAAAACAAAGAAACCAAACAACTTTAACTTCTTTCTCAAATGCCTTTTTTTTGATAAGGCCAAGAGAAAAGGTAAGGCATCAAGGGGAAACTGAAGCATCCCAACTAGGTTGGCACCCTACAGAGACCCCGATCCTCTACCGCCTTTCCAATACGTAATATTAGTAAAAAAAGGGGAAAAATATATACAAGAGGGGGGACTAGGCCAATACCCTCGAAAACAAGAAAATGGAAGGTAATGCCTTTTTTTCTTAAATGCCTTTATTTTAACTTTGTTTTGAAGTAGCTTTTAGACCGTAAAAAAGTTTGGCCAAACGTTATCTAAGTTAGCAAACCCCATATATATAAAGGGAATATATGGTTTTTGATTGTCCTTTTCACTTTCAATTATACCCTTAAATAAGTTTTACTATATTGTTGGTGTCATTCAAAAAGATAAGAATTTATACTATTTATGTTGAACCAAAGTGAGTTTTAGAACAATGTCTCTAAGATTTTGATGATAATAATGTATGAAAGAACATTTGGCACTTTAGTGTGTGTTCGAGTGTGCATGACCATAAAATTAAATTATGACTTTAAAGTCAAGTTGTTGGTTCTGAAACATCAAGCTCTGAACGCAAAGGAAACTATTTTGGTGCTCAAGAGATGCCAAGACTTCATAAGACTTAGAAGATGATATGAAGAAAGGTCAACAAAAAGTAAAAGCTTTGATCAGTAGTTGCATTAAACCTTGAAGACTCTGATGAGATCAAGTTCGGATGAAACAAGTTCTGATGGGCACGTCATCAGTTTGGGAGACTCTTACCATTTTTGTCTTCTTATGATGAAACGTCGCTTTCAAAATTATGATCGTACTATTTGTCTTCTTCTAACCACCTATAGAAACAATAAAGAACTTCAAAGGCAAAGAGAATGTAACAAATGATTCTCAAAGAAGCAAATGTCTCTAGTACTATTCAACACAATTATTCATTAGGGCAAAGTACTCAAAACTGATCAAAGCTTCTCAATGACGTTTTTTATGCCGTGACACTCTTCAAACAACGACTCTCTCATTCTCTCCTATGTAAGGACCTGTGCAGTTTAATGAATATAAGAAACTTCACATATTTTTACAAGTGGCAAAACTCTGTCAAATTAAAAAGCGCACAAATCCTAGAATTCACAATTATTATTTTTTATAAAAAATAACAATTAAAACAAAGTTCTCACCACATATTTTATTAACAATTTAAATCAAATAAAACAAAGCAAGTGTGTATCATGTCATGCACCTAAATCTCATTATTTATTTTATTCTTAAAACTAATTTCCAACTCTTGAAGGTTGGGTTTAAAGTGTCCCTCAAAGTTTCATATCATTGGAGCACTATGTTGAGTTGTCACTGTCATCATATCTATCTTCCTCTTCAGCAAAAAGTTCTTCAGCAACATCATTTTCATCATCAGTAACACCCAAGGCTGACGAGGGCGGGGAGTGGTCACCGGTGTACAAGGCACGACAATGAGCGGCTCCCGACAGCTTCTAGACGAATCGGATCACATCGGAATGAGAGGGATCCCGAGGTCGTGCAGATATATGACTGCATGGTTGAAGGAAGACTTATAAAAATTGTTTGGTACTTCCTATATCAACAAGATACATCTTCATTTTGGTAGCCCATTCCATAAGAACTCCACAGTTAAGCGCGCTTGACTTGGAGTAGTCTTTGGATGGGTGACCTACTGGGAAGTTTCCCAGCAAGCGTGCGAGTGAGGACAAAACATACCGAAAAGACTCGTGTTGGTTTGTACGGTCAGTCAGCAATGCTTAAAGTCGTCTAGGATTTTACATGATCATCATCACAAAAGGTTCTACAACAAAATCACTTTCATCTTCTAGATGATGAAGAGCATGTAGAGCCAACACATATCTTTGAACAACAAAATCTTCTTCTTCGTCTTATAATTTGAAATTTATAAGACGAAATTCTAATTATTTAGATAAATCTGTTGTTAAATCTTTAGGTACTTTAATTAACTACAGAAAAAGTGTGTAGTGTATATAAAAGTTTGAATTAATTAGGAAACGTCTAGCTTTGTTTAAAAAAAAAAATTGGGAAACATCTAGAAATGTGTCTAGATTATATACTTGTACCTAAAAATACCTAATTTTACTTATAATTATGAATCAAACAAATAGTGTGTTCTTTATTTGAAACACTTTCATTCCTCTAAGAAAGTGGTATTCATAGCTTATTTTGTGAAGAGTTGTGAGAGAATAGAAATGAGAGGCGAAAAGTTGTGATTGCACTACTTTTCACTTTCTTCTTTTTACTCAAGAAAACTATGCAAAGTGGTGCATTTGAATGAAAGCTTTTACCAAGTCAAGATGTATGTGAGAATGTAGGAAAGACAATGATGAGAAACAATATGAAGATGGTTTGTCTCAAATTGAGAAGAATGTTTTGACAAAGACAAAGAATAAAGATCGATAAACTCTCACCTTCATCCTTCAATATTGGCTGCTTCTAGGTTCAAGAAAGTTGGAAATGCTACTAGCTCAATATAAGAATGACGGATTTTGAAGTTTTGAATATGAAAGAATTTGAACCAATTTGATATTATTTCTCAAGAGTGAATATGGTTATTAATCAATTAAAACAATGTAGAGACAAAATAAAATATGTTCATGTTGTGGAAAAGATTCTTCATTACTTAACTCATAAGTATGATTACTTGGTATGTGTTATTGATGTGTCAAAAGATCATGACTCAATGTCCGTTAAAGAATTATAAGGTTATTTGCAAGCTCAAGAAGAAAGAATTAAGAGAAGATAAAAAGAGTCATGAGAGAATCTTCTCAATACCAAAACCTCATCGAAGAACAATGGATGATTAAAAGGTCAAAGTGGGCAAGGAAGAGGAAGAGGACATGGTGGTGGCCGAGGAGGAAGAGCAAATATCGATGAATCAAACTATGTGGCAAAGCTTCATTATCTCCAAGAACGCCTGAAATTGAAAGAGATTATGTTTATCTTTAAAGTTAAAGTAGGTATGATAAATCTAAATTTTAATGCTAGGATTTTCATAAAATTGACAATTTTGCTTGGGAATGTCGCATCGTTTCTAATCAAGAGGAAAAAGAGATTGATCTTGATAAAACTTAAGATGAATATAGAATTATTTAGAGATATTTATAGATAAAAACTACAAATGGGGTCCTATTCCAATTTTGAACAAAGCAGTTTTCTTAGAAAAACTTTCTTAATTTCTCAAAGATAAATATCATGAAATTAGACTTAAACCATAAGTTGTGAATGGGATTCACAATTTCCATTAAAAACAAATGTATTACTCTTTATGCAACATTATTTCATATATATAATCTAAATATTACTGTAGATTTTTTCATCAACTAATATTAAATTGGTTTGTTCAACATTTTGACAATTTCATTTGATCAACTATTGTTACATTTTCTCATTAGAACAGATTTTTTAGTAAAATTACCCTTGTTTACAATAATAAATAAGAAAATCTAGCATTAATTATAAATTACATACCAAACCAAATAGGACACCCAATCTCATGTATGTTTGACAAATCTATGCTCACATATATGCAAATAAACACCAATAGAGGAATCCACAAATGTTAGAATGTTGGATAAGTTAAATTTTGAATTTTTTTTCATTTTTTCATTTTCTAAAACTTCTATTCATTTGAAATTGCTAACAATAACATGGAAGACTTGCATAGTAACAATTGTGATAGAGAGAATACAGAAACTGGAAAAATGCATTTTCAAAAACAATAAAAATAATGTTTACACATTTTAAAAAAAATTCTAAAATTGGTAGAATTCTTTTAAAAAATTATGAGGTATATATTTGATCTATATTCTCTTTTTTTATTAGCTGAAATGAAAATACAAATAAATTGGAAGTAAACATGCCTACTTTAGAGAGGTGGTTCTTTATTTTTGAAACAACCAAGAGATTACTAGATATTAGCCAAACACAAAGCATACTCAATCTATATACAAAACGACAACCCAAAATGGAGAAGATAAACACAAGAAAATAAAAGGACCTCTAAATTTAAAAAACATCTACATTCTTCAGGGGTATTTCATAGGATCTACACACTATTCATAGAGTTATAGTGTAGACACTATGGTAGAAATATCTCTTGAAACATATTGTGACCATTTTAATATATTGAATTCACCAAAGTAAAGTCATCCTAGAATGAAAATGGGTGGTAAAAATTGTATTTTGAAAGGATTTCCTGAATCATAATATGTGCCTACACACATACACACAATATATATGTGCGAGTGTGTGTGACATGTATTTGTGTTAAGTGTGAGTTTTTTTGTACGAGGAAAAAAATTTCATTATAAGGTGTCTGACAATAAATCAAACGTCAAAACAACATTAATACAATTGGGAGCATCTTCAATCCATACATCCTCATGATGAGATGATGCGTATTTTGCTAAATAATGCGCAGTCTGATTGACTTCACACCTAATGTGCACAAATTGTAAATTCTGAAAATGTGTTAAGTGTGAGTTATAAGTTTCATATCGTATAAAAAAGTAAATATTGAGCAACATTACTGTTACTTGGAAATTGGCAGACATGGTGGTCAAAGTGTTGTGCCAATAATCAGAACACAAACTTTGTAATTTTTCTTATAGCAAGCATATTTTGTAAATAAAAAACACATAGGATCTGCTTGGGTAGTTGAATTCATTGTTAAAAAAAAAAAATACTCTATAAATTTGTCATATAGTAATTTTTTTTTCTCATTTCATTGGAAAAGGGGATCTTTACAATTTGATATAGTTCCTAATGTAAAAAATGTCTCAACTAATCTATATGCCAGTTTCCTACAATCTTATATTCTTATCATATTTCAAATCTCATTCAAGCGAGAAGTTATATGTTTGAAGGCATCTTCTGTGCAAGGAATGGTGAGACCTCCCATTGGATGATCATATCCGAACTCTTCTTCAGCTTGATTCAGTAAATCTTGAAACAATGGTTGGTTCAAGTATGATATGGGGATCACAAATCTCTTCAGTTTATCACCAACGTACACTGCGAGATATCCCTTTGGCACCTCCACAACTTTTGAAACTGATCGGCTTGAAGTAAATGATGACGACCTTCTAATGATACCAGGTAAACGAAAACCCATTGTTGAGTGTGTTAAAACTTGAGAAGAATTTTTTTTTTTTTTAAATAAACTTTGAAGTCAACCAAGTTTTTGAAATTTGAATGCTTTAGGATGTGAATGATTTATGTTGGTATTGCAACCATGAATATATATATATATATATATATATATA
>Ga0315913_1003154_pt1 | contig 19722 bp, 10 predicted proteins | sample MpolsnodulesMG_FD_207736 | JGI IMG/M metagenome (GOLD analysis project Ga0315913, IMG submission 207736) | Medicago polymorpha root nodule microbial communities from Los Angeles, California, United States - small nodules | ecosystem: Host-associated > Plants > Roots > Nodule | place: USA... | reverse complement strand
ATTCAAGTTCAATGATGCTGCAATTTCATGGTGCACTAAGAAACAACCAGTTACTGCACTCTCATCATGTGAAGCAGAATACATTGCAGGAACATTTGCTACGTGTCAAGCACTATGGCTGGATTCAATGATGAAGGAACTTAAGTGTGAAGTGATGAAGCCTCTGACACTGAAGATTGACAACAAATCAGCCATAAGTCTTGCGAAGAATCCAGTCTCACATGGAAGAAGCAAACACATTGAGACAAGATTCCATTTCATCAGAGAGCAGGTGACTAATGGAATGATTGAGCTGCACTATTGTCCCACAGAGCTGCAACTTGCAGATAGTTTTACAAAAGCAGTAAAACTTGACAGATTTGAGTTTTTGAGAAAGAATTTAAGTGTCTTTAATATTCAGCAGTTATGATTAAGAGGGAGTATTAGAATAAGTAATCAATAACTGAAGAGCGCTTCTGAAGAATGCTTCTGAAGTAGCGCCTCTGAAGAATGCTTCTGAAGTAGTGCTTCTGAAGTGGAGCGTCTGAAGTAGTGCTTCTGAAGTGGAGCGTCTGAAGTGGAGCTTCTGAAGTGGTGCGTCTGAAGTAAAGCTTCTGAAGTGAAGCTTCTGAAGACAGATTCTGATGTGCAGAGTCTGATGTAGTTAGTTAGAGGAGTTTGTTACAACATCTAGTTGTATATATACACTTCCTTGTGTTGTAAATAGAGTAGAGAGAGTAGTAGTGTGAATTCAATAAAAAATTCTCCCATTCATTGTTTCTTCAGTTTCAGTTCTTAATTTTCTGTTAGTTATTCATCTTGCTCAAAACAGCTTATTTCATAAGCACTTTCGCTGCGCATAGAACAGAGTGATTGTTCTAACACATACTCATTACACTGTTTTCTATAAGAAAATAATAATGGAGTTCCAATAAATTGAGGAAATTTTTTTCTTCCTTTATTTTATAAATTTGAATCTCATACCCAATTAGTTGAGTTTTATCTGTTGTCATTATTCCAAATTTATCCTTAAATTTAAACTCTACTTCGATTACTACGTTTAATGTCATTAATCTAATTTTACACTTAAATGAATTATTGATTCATTTTCTAATTTCGTTAATAAGTGCAGTATTTTACCCTTCCCAAACGAACATAACATTCAATTTGTATCGAGACAGGATACATTGCACTACTACTCACGTGGATATCAAAGGTCATCCTCATTAGTGTAATTTTATTTTCTATTTATGAATCATACATCAAATCTTATTTCTACCTCAAGGTATGTTACAAGTTCAACATTGTTTTCTACATAAAAATAATAAATTGGGGTGGAGTGGGGGGATCCATGGAATCTCACACTCCACTTTGCTGAGGTTTATCTATTGTATCTTTTTTTAAAAATATCTTAAAAAATAATCTCTCAAATATTAAAATCACGAGAATGAAACAAAATTTCTTTACGGATTTTAACTCAGCATATTGAAGTTTTACTGCATTGTAACACGCGCCGGATGAACTTGTCAAAGATCTTACGTATTTGGCATCAACAAATGTAAAATTTTGCTCAGGGCTATAATTCGGTTTTGTCACTTGTCCATCTTTTGTTTCCACGAAGGATGCTCCATTTTCAAAAGCGTTCCTAACTGAATAAAATTTTCATGTATCTCCAATTCCATTACTACCTTTTCTCCATGTCACCTACACCAATTATATATTTAATTTAGCACATTGTACTCATATTATGAACGAAACAATCATAAAAGATCGGAGTGTTAATTGCTTGAAATAATTACCTCCTTTTTCCCTCCTACAGGTGCTATGAAGAGGTTTGATTGACTTTTAAGGCTTGGTTCCATACTTCCACCTATTGCATATTGCACCCATCCCATGTACAGATTATTTGCAACATGTGCATATCCATGACGAATTCTGTAAAAAAAATTAAATGAATGATAAAACTTATGAATAAATTTGGAAATATTTTTTATTTTTAAATTTGTTTATTGTATAAAAAGAACTAATAATTTTGCAATCATAAATTACCTAGGCATGCGCCGGTGGCAATTAGGTCCAAAATAGTTGTATACAACAGTGACTTTCATGTTTTTGTCTCTCACAAATCCATCGTCGTGACCAAGAAGCATAACTTTATTTTGCTCTCTAAACCAATTGTTGGAGATCGTTATATCAGTGGAACCTCGTGTAACGTCTAAAAGACCATCTTAATAATCATAAAGTGTGTTATGATCGATCCAAATTTTTGAAGCAGAAACCAATCTGATTGCATCTCCATCAACTTGACCTAATGAAATTATCATTCCATCGGGACCCATCACCATTCCAGGAGCTTGAGGTCTACAATGATGAACCCTAATTCTGTGGATGATTATGTTGGTTGCCTAATAACAGATAACAAAAATGTCATTATTAGTTTTTTTTTTTGACAAGAAATGTCATTATTAGTTAGAAAGTAGTAAACGTTGTATTGAAATATTAAGAGTAAAATGAAATTAACTATAGTAATGATTGTACAAACTTGAATGAAAAAGAAATTATGGACAAAAGTTATAATGATAGAATTTATCTCAAATTTTAATGTTGTATAAGTTTTAGAGACGAAAAAATAAAATCAAAATGTATTTGTTTCATGTTTTAGCTAATATTCTAGTATATAATGGTATATAAATTTTTTTAATTAGGCCAGCGTTGGTAGCTTTTTTTTTTACATGGACTTTTTTTGGTACAACGCTGCATTCTGGGAGACATTCTAATTGTCCATTTATTTCAACTATAGTTTTGATTTCAAATTCAATACTATTTGGTAATTTTTAGGTTATCATTAGTTATTACCTTATATATCATCAGGCACGCATTATCTGCAATGTGGACATCGACGCCTCGACCGTCAATGGTGGTGAAACTACTGATGAGAAGGGGTCTCACAAGCTTAATGTTCATTTCCTTTTGAATGTGATCCAAACTTTGCCTTGAGTGCTAGATGCTCCATATCTCAAGGTTCCAGGTGTTGGATTTAAAGGGTGGTCACTAGGATTAGTAACTTTATAATGGATTAAGTTCTTACCTATATTGTTTGTCATTTTCCCTACATATCCCACTGAGCAAACGACAAGTTGTTGTCGATGTTTACTCCATTCAGGATTGAATCTTCAACATTGATCAATCACATTCATTTCCTTGTCTTCTATCTTAGTTTTCTCAGTAGAACTAGCATTCGTTGTAAAAAATGTGAGCATACCAACAAGTAAAATAAAACACCAAAAGACAGAGTTGATTACTTGATGATAAAACATGATTCTATATGTACTTGTGTTTTTAATTAATTATAATACTAATTGAGTTATTGAGAAGAGAGGAATGGTAAGAAGCAAGAAGTTTGCTTGGTTTTTATATTGGAGAATAATGGTGTGAGAAAGTGATAATATAGATTAAATTTGTTAGTGATTGTTCGAGGTTTGGAAATTTGTTCAAGTTGTTGTGTTAAGCTTTGGTCAAGGGACGCACTCGTTTAAGAGAGAAACTAAAAATAGAAAGAAACAGGGCTTAGTTAGTTTAAATTATTACCTTAAATTGTGACGATCTAACAATTGGCTAAATTTAGACATTACCTATAGAAAGAGATAATATGAAGCAGTAAATATATACAAATGGGTTTGAGAAAATAAGATATTGTTTATCATTCTTATTGTTATTATGTTTGTCTATATTTGTATGTTTTATTTGTTTATGATGATTGGTGGAGCCAATTTTGTGTAATTTAAAAAATTTACCAAGGAAAACCTAAGGAATAAAACATCAATGAAGGAGAAAAGAGTGCAAAGTTTACAATGGCAAAAACCAACATTAACAAAATCAATACAAAGGCAAATATATAAATATATCTCATTATAACATCAACACCGTCGTATATATATATGATAAGATCATCAATGTTGTGTTAGGTATAAAATAGTCAATAACTAATAAGCGAGCTTGTAGTGAATGAACTAATAGAGGATAGTTGATAAGCTAACTTATAGAGGATAAGATAGTTAGTTGAATTTATAGTGTTTGATAAAACGGCCGGTTGAAACAACTTATAAATATGAAATAGCCGAAGTTGTATTCAGTAATATTTTTTTCAATTAAGGCTACAAGGTAAAATTTAGATAAAAAATGATAAACCATAAAATTTAAGCTATAAGGTACTTGAATTAGGGTCCGTTTGGATTGCCTTATTTTTTAGGTTATGAAAAAATAACTTATACAAATAAATAAATTTTTATGTTAATCCGTAAGTTCTGATTAATGAAAATATTTTTATGAAGTTGAATTCATAAGTTGTTTTTTCATAAACTATCTTAAGAAACTTATAAAATAACACATAAAAGATTTATTTAGTCGCATAAACTATATAACATAAACTCAAAATTATCTCTTAAAAAAAAAAAAATCAATTCAAACAGACCATTAATTTTTGAGAAATTGCTATAAAGTCAAATATGTGGTTGGCCATGCATACCCCAAAATGCTGAGGTTAAAGCTTATTCCTTGATAAAGAACCCGTAGGTAGTTAGAGAAATATGGAAACAAATATAAACATCCTACTGACTTTTTCTACACGAGAATTCAACTATATGCTGCTATTAGCGCATCAATAATAGAGACCCTAATTTTGTAGTACTTAATTGAGTCTTACGTGTACATATCACTTCTTTTTAATTTTTTTAATAGTAATACCTAATGAACACTTAATCCCTCAAACCTAACATCGCACACAAATATTTTAAATGGACTCCATTAATCAACTATTAATAACTGTATATTATTACATTTTAAATTTTAATATTAAAAAAATATGGGTCCCGCTTAAGAATGAGGTGCTTCTCTGAGACCTTTGGAATTTGTCGCATATCCCAAAAATATTCCTTTATCTGATTTTGAATCAAACTTTCCTAGATTTTCTTTATCATTTAGAATATAACAATAACATCCAAAAATATGAAAATATGAGATGTTAGGTTTTATATTTTTCCAGAGTTCATATGGGGTTTTGTTTAAAAAATTTCTAATTGAAACCTTATTTATGATATAGCAAGAAGTATTTATGGCTTCAGCCCCAAAACATTTTTCTACATTTGCTTCATTTAACATTGTTCTTGCCATTTCTTAAAGTGTTCTATTTTTTCTTTCAACAACTCCATTTTGTTGTGGAGTTCTTGCACATGAAAAATTATGAAAGATTCCTTTTTCATCAAAGAAATTTTTAAAGAAAGCATTTTCAAATTCTCCTCCATGATTACTTCTTACTGAAATGATTTTTGATTCTTTTTCATTTTGAACTAATATACAAAAAGTTTTAAATGCTTCAAAAGCTTCATCTTTATGTTTTAAAAATAGAACCCACATATATCTGGAAAAATCATCAACTATAACAAAACCATATTGTTTTCCACTTAAACTAGCGGTTCTAACAGGACCAAATAGATCTATGTGAAGTAGTTCGAGTGGTCTTTTAGTTGAAACAAAATCATTTGTTTTAAAACTACTTTTAACTTGTTTACCTCTTGTACAAGCTTCGTATATTCTATCTTTTTCAAAATCAATTTTTGGAAGTCCTCTTACAAGATCCAGTTTAGAGATTTTTGAAATAGTTTTCATACTTATATGTCTAGCTCTCTTGTGCCAAATCCATTTATCTTTTTCAAGAGTCATAAAACATGTTTCAGCTGGAATATCATCTAAGTATAAAGCATATAGGTTTTTCTTTCTAGATGCAGTAAAGAAAATCTTACCTGAGGATGTGTGTTTTACTATACATATGTTAGATTTGAAAACAACTTCGAAGCCACTATCACATAACTGACTTATGCTTAGTAAATTGTGTTTTAAACCTTCAACATATTGAACATCCTCAATTTTTGCAGAGTCTTTCTTACCAATAATACCTTTACCTTTAATTTGTCCAAGTACCATGGCTTTGTTCTTGCATCTTGTGAGGATCCCTGCATTTTGAGTTAGTGGTTCCTTAGGTACCCATGAAGATGTGGGTCCCTTGAGGATAATTTTCTTAATCTCAAGGTGTTTAATCTTGAGAAAACTGTTTAATTCCAAATGACCTAATCTTTTGCAATATGAACATTCTTTTCTTTTTAACGAAGAAGAACGTTCTAGAGCATGTTCTGAAATAGACTGTTCTGGGTTACCTTCTAGTTTTCTCTTTTTATGAAAACAAAAAGATTCATGGTGTCCTTTTTTATTACAAAATGAACATTTTAATCTTTGTGGTATAAGGCAGTTTTCATATATTTGACTAAAATCTAAACCAGATTTGTCAAACTCTGCCATTGAAAGATCATTTCTAAGTTCTTTGACTTCTCTTTTAAGAATAATATTTATATTTTTAGAATTTTCAGGAAGTTTGGTTTTTCCAAAAGCTTTTATTTTTTCAGTTGCTTGAAAATAAGAGTCTTGTAGACTTTGAATGATTTTCTTTTGATCATTATTCAAAGTTTGAAGTTTCTCTTTTTCTTCCTTTAACTCAGAAATTTCTTTTCATAAAGAGTGACATTTGTTTGTTAAAAAGTTTGAATCAAATAGAAGACTATCAAATTTATTTTCTAACTCTTTATATACTAGAGGTTGGTTGATAAGAATTACCTCTTCGCTTTCTGAATTTGCCATTAGAACCATGTTGGCTTCAGTGTTTTCATCTTTTGGTTCTTCAAGATCATCCCATGTAAACATTGATTTTGAGTAGGGAGATTTCTTCTAACCTTTTTTGTTTAATGGACATTTATTTTGGTAATTCCCTAGTTTGTTGCATCCGAAGCAGGTTACCTGACTTTTGTCAACTTCACCTTTGGTGTTATCTTTCTTGTTCGGAAAGTATTTCTTTATCTGATCTCTTCTTCTCATCATTCTTTGAATCTTCTTTGTGATGAGAGCTAGTTCATCTTCTGCTTCTCCTTGGATATTTTCTTCTTCATTGGTTTCTTTGATTTCTTCATTTTGTGTAGAGGCATCTTCTTGTTCACTTTGAGATGCTTTGAGAGCAACCATCTTTCCTTTCCTTAATGGTTTATCATCTTGAAGTAATGTCTCATGGGCTTTTAGTGATCCAATGAGATCTTCAAGGGCTAAGGAGTTTAAGTCTTTAGCCTGGGTGATTGAAGTTACCATGGGTCTCCATGTGCTTGGAAGACATCTTAATATTTTTCTTATTCGATCATGAGTGGTATATGTTTTTCCAAGTGATCTTAATTCATTCACAATAGATGTGAATCTGGAGTACATTTCATCAATGTTCTCTTCTTCGTTCATTTCGAAGATTTCAAATTTTCTTAAACCGATATCTATTCTTGTTTCTTTTACGTGGCTAGTTCCTTCATGATGCATTTTTAGAGTGTCTGAAACCTTTTTTGCAATATCACATTCGTCAACTCTTTCACTTTCTTCCATGCTTAGTGCGCATGATAGAAAAAGTCGAGCTTTAGAATTTAGGAGTATTTTTTCTTTATCCTCTTTTAACCATGATGCTTCTGGTGTAATTGTTTCTACTTTCGTGGTTGCATCAGTTGTCATAGGTATATGATTTCCATCAGTGATTATTTTCCACATATCCACTTCTTGGGATATTAGGAATAGTTCCATTTTTCCTTTCCAGAAATAATAGTTATTTCAATTGAAGAATGATGGCCTTGTGCATGATAGACCTTCTGGTATATACTTTTCTTTTGACATTGCCTTCTTCCTGAATCTTTTCCTCCAACACTTGTTAGGTGTTTTAGTTGTAGAGCCCGGGCTCTGATGCCAATTGAAGTACCAATAAACGTCACAAGAAAGGGGGGTTTGAATTGTGACCCTTTTAAAAATTATTCCTGAAAGTTAAGTTTAGATTTATATACTCAAGAATATTCTTGGTGTATGTTAGTTCAATAAGATTAGAGTATATAACAATTAATTGATTAGAACAAAATATTCTGAAGAATGATTATAAGTAGAATGAGAAAAATGATGTTAAGTTAAAATATAAGATTATTTTAACAAGGACCAGAATGTTTTGGAGAATGATTAATATTAGACAAAATAATAAAACAATATTATATATTGAATTTAAACTTTAGTCTAATATTTAAGAAATTGTTGTATCTTGGACCAGAATGTCCTGGAGACAGTTTAATATTGAATAAAATAAAGTAACAATATTAATGATTGATTAAGGAACAAAGCACTCTAGATTAATTTGATAGTGATTAATTAGGACCATAATATTCTGGAGATTAATATAAGTGTGTTAATGTGTGTGTGTTGTGTAATGTTAAATAAAGAGAGAGATAGAAGAATAACACATGAGAGTTATCCTGGTTCACCAAACCCGGCTACTTCCAGTCCCCACACCTCGTGTGAGATTATCCACTATAGTTGTCTTGCTAATAGAAACTTCTGACTAGCAGTATAAGATTTTGATCACACCAGATCAGTCTGTTGCACCTGTATTATCAACCTCAACAGGCTTCTACAATTCTTTGCACACTAGCAAAAGAAAGGTTGGAATTTTCTATCTCAAACTATTAAGCCCAACAGACTTGAGAAGTACAACACACTTTGTATAATGAGATTTGTTTAGATCAAATAAATACTCAACACTTGTTTGAGTTTTACAATAGCAAATTTGAAAGAGAAGATCCAAGAGATATAATGAGAGAGCTTGAAATTTGGTTTTTTGCGAAGAGCTTTGTTTGTAGTGATGTTTTTCACTTGAGAGAATATTAGCTTTCAAAACTCTTGCTTATAACCTTCAAAACCACTTGTATTTATAGGTGAGAAGTGTCTTGGTGATTAAGGGAGAAAATAGAGTCGTTGGACACGTTTTTGATAGCTGTCCAAAGTCTCAATTGATTTCTCTTTTCTTCTTAAAAATAGCCAGAACGTTCTCAGAATGTCCTGTCTGATTTGCCTAGCTTTGCTTGCATTGTTGCTTGCTTGCGCATGAGAGAACCAACTGTAATGAGCTGTTAACTCGTTGTCCAATGTTGATTATGTCATCTTAATTTGCTTTAGTGATGTCATGCTTAACAAGGCCACGTGCTCTGTATCCATGAGTGAGATATTTAATTCTTAATGGACATTTAGCTTCCAAATGAGTCGAACCCTTTTCCAATGGCCCATCTTTCAATTTATAATCCGCCATGTTTCTTTGATGTGCAGACTTGTTTACTTTTGATATACTGTTTCTTTTTCTTCGTATTTGCCAGAACGTTCTCAGATTGTTCTCATGAAACAAATTTTCACAAAACGAATTAGTAGATAATAAGATTAAATAAATATAATATGTTTGTAATGTTTAAAACATCAAATAAGGATTTTGTCTCAACAAATAACTCATAATATCTTTTTTTCATACAAAATTAATTACCTTTTTTATTACATGTAAAATGACCAAAACGTTATATAATTTGAAACGAATAGAGTAGAGTACTACCTCGACTTCGTCCTTGAATTTTCAAAAATCAGCCAAGTTCGTCCCTGGATTTTTTGAAATAGCTATTAGTCCTTGAATTTTACAGACATCTATCAAATCAGTACCTCAGTCCAAAATCACCGTTAGTGGTGATGATGTGTCCTCTTGCATGTTGTGTTGTCCTGTACACGTGTCAACAAGGCAACCACGTGTACAATGACCCATTTGATGGAAATGGTAAAAATTCGAGATTTTAACTTTTCAGTATAATTTTTCCTGTGTTTCCAATTATACCCCTTTATTACCATTGCCTTTCATCCTCACATTTTCACTCAGAAACATCAAACAAGTCCATGACCTTTCTCCTTCCTGCCTAAACTGTCACCCTCTTCACTTCTCCAAAATCATCATCATCACCGGCGATCAACCTTGGAAAAGATACGGTTTTGAAGTCAGATTTCGTGGTTTGTCAAGGTAACGCCGTTCAACTTTGTTTTCCATTCTCTTGTTTGTTTCTCCCTTTTTGTGTCCGTTTTTTTTGTGATTTTTGCTTTTAGTTTTAGGCATTATTTTTTCAACTTTTAACTTCATAACATGTTTTCGTTGATGTTTGCTTGTGAGTATTGTGTGTTTCGAATTGAATCAAAAAAATTAGGGTTTTAAGTTTTTTGAATTCGAGAAGAACTTTGACATCAATTCATGGAAGAAATTTTGGGGATTTTGAACTCTAGGTGACAAATTACAACATTAGGGTTCCAAATTTATATATTTGGGAAGAAAGAGCCGTTAATGAGAAAGAGGAGAAAGAGCCGTTGGGAATTTTGCAATTTTCTGAAAATCAATCAATTTGGTCCTTGGCAATTTTCTGAAAATCCATCAATTTGGTCCTTGACAATTTTCTGTAAATCAGTCAATTTGGTCCCTGTTTGCGTGACATCTGACGTGGTAAGCCTTGTAAGAGGTTAACGTTACACGTCACCTCCATTAACAGACCAACTTAATGGAGGGACTGATTTAATTGGCATTTTGTAAATTCGAGGACTAAATAGATATTTCGCAAAATTCAGGGATGAATTTGACTGATTTTTGAAAATTCAAGGACGAAGTTGAGGTATTACTCAATAGAATATTATTATTTTTTTGAATATGCTTAAAGAATGTTTCGAGACACTTATTAACAATTTTCTTTCATTTTTAAACTTTGTTAAAATGCCTGAAAGCATTGGTTGATATTTAAAACAATGAGAATTGTTTTTGTTTACTTGCTATACCAAGGAGTACACTTTAAGTTAGAAGTGCTTGCCATGTCATCTAAAGAGTTCAAATAAGTGTACTTTGTGTTCTTAAACATACGTCACCTAATCACATTCTCTCCCTTCTACGATCTATCTATCTATCTATATATATTTCTTCCTTCACAGTTCACACACACACACTCTCTCTCTCTCTCTCATTTTCTCATTCATCACAATAACACAACCCCACTGTCCCAAAACCAAAATAAAACCTCACCTTTTCTTCCATCAACATTGTCAAATTATTCTCAAACAACACATACCAAAATGGGTACCCGAAAAACTCACTCTACTTCTAAACTCTTATTCATCTTCTTCACTTTTTCCCTTCTCAATTCCCATGCAATTGAAAATCCAATAAAAACCATCGTCATTTTAGTAATGGAAAACCGTTCATTCGACCACATGCTTGGTTGGATGAAGAAACTAAACCCAAACATAAACGGTGTAACCGGGTTAGAATCAGCTCAATTATCAGTATCCAACCCGAATTCAAAACGGATATTCTTCAAGAACGAAGCGAAGTATGTGGATCCTGATCCGGGTCACTCGTTTCAGGCAATAAGGGAACAAATATTCGGGTCGGAGGACACGTCACTTGACCCGGCTCCAATGAATGGATTTGCTCAACAAGCTTATTCAATGGATAATACGACCAAAATGTCTCAGGAAGTGATGAATGGATTTGAACCAAACCATGTTGCTGTTTATAAGACACTTGTTTCAGAGTTTGCTGTTTTTGATAGGTACGACAAAACTATTCATATTCTATAGTTTTAAATCATTTTATTTTTTTAAGGAAGTTTTAAATCATTTTATTTGGTGGTAGAGTTTTAATTTTAACCATTTGATTATTATTTTTCAAGAGTTTAATGGTGGTGAGTTGATAGTTCAAAACAACTTTTCACACACGATCAATCAAAACATTTAAAATCACGATATTAATTAATGTTTTTAATTTATGTGGGTCAAACACGACAATTTTGAATGTTTTGATTAATTTTGTGTGCAAAGTTGTTTTGAGCCGTCAATCTATCACGTTAAGCTCTTTTTCTAAATGAAAAAAGTTGATATTTTTTTTTTTTGAAAGGGAAAAAAGTTGCTATTGGTTAATTAGTTTTGACTGGCTTAAATTTATTAAAGATATTTTTATTTGAATCTAATTATACACTGGTCTATTATTTTAGAAAAAATTAAAAATTACACTACTGGTCTCGTGACTACCAAAAATGTTTTTTTTTTTGAGGGAACCAAACAAGATACTGTTGCCACGTTCACACGGCCACACATAACATATTTTTTTTAGGAACTTTATATAAAGATTTAAAAACGGAAACAATCAATAGATTTTATGTGTAAAAAGATACTTTCTTCAAAAATAATAAAAAAAAAGAGATATTTTTTATGTTTTTATGCGTTGAATATACAACGTTTAAGATAAAATTTTCTCTTTAAGTTTTTTGAAAACATTTTTAAATAAAATTGTTAATACATTAATTGTTCTATCAGTATTTTCTTTTTCTTTATTTTTTACCAAAATTCAAAGTTTGAAACTTTTACTTATTTAGGTCAATAAAGTGAGCTACCTATCCCAATTATTTAAAGAAAATTGTTAAGAATATAAGTTAAGAAATTAAATATAAAAATATGACTTTATGGAACAATTATCGACAATTTTATTTAGATTAGATTAGTGGTACTACTAAGTTCACCAGAAAGATGAGTGGTACTAAAAAGTTGGTTAGAGGTGGAGTTAGTATATTTTATAGAGGAGGAATTCTTTTGCAAGAAAGTCCAAATATATTAAAATTAAACCAATAAAAACTACAAATAGATAGGGTTAAAAAAGGTATGATATCGTAGATTGGAAAAGTATTGCTACTAAAATAATAATAATTCAAGTTTTTTAGAAGTATAATAATTCAATTAGTGGTTGCTTGAAAGACTTTATAATATGTTAGCAAAACGCTTTGTTAACCTTTTTTGCTTTATTAACTCTTACGATTGACGAACAAAATACACTTCTTTATCAAACTCGTATATCTTGCCTTTTATCAAAAAAATGAATTTGAGAATTGAAATGACACGATGCCATAGTTTGCTTGCAATTTTGTTGCATGTTATATGATTTGGAAAAACTTCAAATTGGCTAGTTAATTATACTATTTTTTTTGTTTCAAATTATACTTTCTATTTAATCACGTGTTTGTCATACATATACTCTTTGTAAAAATGATGACAAATCTGTTGACAATATATTATTTTGATAAAATAATGCTCATAATATCATTGATGCACTATCGTGAAAAAGAAAAATTCTTGGTATTTCAATGTCCTTAATTATCGTAACTTTCATATGTTCGTAGGTGGTTTGCCTCCGTGCCAGCTTCCACCCAACCTAATCGACTCTACGTGCACTCGGCAACATCAGGCGGCGCCACCAGTAACGTGGCATCCCTGCTCGCAAAGGGCTACCCACAACAAACTATTTTCGACAATCTACATGATAATGGATTCGACTTTGGAATATATTACCAAAATATCCCAGCAACATTGTTCTATAGGAACTTAAGGAAGCTAAAGTACGTGCCTAAATTTCACCTATACGACTTGACATTTAAGCATCATGCCAAGGAAGGGAAGTTACCAAATTATGTTGTGGTGGAGCAACGATACACCGATACTAAGTTGTTCCCTGCCAATGATGATCACCCGTCGCATGATGTGTATCAAGGACAAATGTTCGTCAAGGAGGTGTACGAGATCCTGAGGGCAAGCCCACAGTGGAACGAAACCCTATTCTTGATTACGTATGATGAGCATGGAGGGTTTTACGATCATGTTGCTACGCCTGTGCGTGGGGTGCCAAGCCCTGATGGGATTGTAGGGCCAGAACCATTTAACTTCACTTTTAATAGGTTGGGAGTGAGGGTTCCTACTATTGCTATCTCACCTTGGATTGAAAAGGGCACCGGTAAGTCTTTCTCTTTGCATTCAATCTTAAATTAACTCATCACAAAGTAAATCTAATTCAAATTATTAGTAAAAACATATAGGCAAAATTACATAATGTATCACTTCATTTAATTTTAGAAAACACTTTCTTTCTTTATATATTTTTCTTTTTGATTTAATCTTTTACTCCTTCCGTCCCTATACGTAAGCACCCTTTGCCTGTAATAAAAGGGTGCTTAGATATAGGGATGGAGGGAGTATGTTATAAAATGTCACCAACATTACTTTTTTATTAAAAAACGAAAATTTCATAAAATTCTTTAAAAACACAGAAAATCATTACAAACTTCATCAAAACACAGTAAATTTCATCAAAGCTTCATCTTCTTCATTTTGTCTCTCATCAATAAACCTAACACTCCAACAACATAAAAGATCTTCATCTTTTTTCAATCCTTTGATTTTTTTTTTCAGTTTCTTTTGTTTGGTTACCAAGTTGGAATTCAGTTATGATTGTTTTTTAGGTTTTGGTTATGGGTGATTTTGTTGATGAGTGGAAAAAAAACTGATTAAGGTTACGAAGAATAATGGATAATGGATTTATGGTTTTTTAAGTTTATGGGATTTTTTTTCAAAAAACTCTGGATTTCTAGCTTTGTATGATGAAGATCTAGAGTTGTTTATGAGTTTGATGAATTCTTTCATAATTGATAAAAAAGAATAATGATGTTGACATTTTATAACATAAAGATTAAATAAAAAAAGATAAAGAACGAAAATATTACATGTTAAGGGAAGAATTGCGCTATTTTACCAAAATATAAATGGGAAAAATAAAAATAGGCTAAATACGACTTTTAGTCCTTTTAGTTTGACAGAATTCTCAAGTTAGTCCTTTAAGTTTCGAAAGTTTCAATTAGGTCTTTTTAGTTTGACAAAATTCCCAAGTTAGTCCTTTAAATTTCAAAAGTTTCAAATAAGTCCTTTTAGTTTGACAGAATTTCCAAGTTGGTCCTTTAAGTTTCAAAAGTTTCAAACTAAAAGGACCTATTTGAAACGGTGACGGTGAAATAGTTTATGAACTAAAAGGACATGTTTGAAACTTTTGAAACTTAAAGGATTAACTTGGGAATTCTGTCAAACTAAAAAGATTTGATTGAAACTTTCGAAACTTAAAGGACTAACTTGAAAAGTCTGTCAAACTAAAAGGACCAAAAGTGGTATTTGGCCTATCAAATACCCACTTTAATATAGTTTTATTGGTTTTATTTGGGATTCTTTTTTTTTTTTAATATAGACACAAATTCTATTTTTTATTTGAGTATTCGTATCTAATCTTTATCTTATCCCATCACAAAAATGGTTGAGTCATTTATTCAAGACATATGGATTGCATTCACAATGAATATTATAGAATTTTCTCTTTACAAACTACTAACATATTGGCAGTCCCCCTAAAAAAAAAAACAGTCATTCTTCTTTAATTACAAGATCATTTATAAAAAATGAATTATTTTGAAATATTTTATTCGATCATATTTATAAAAAACATTTAAGCCAACAAAAATTGATATATCTAATCCATTTTTGTTTGTTCAAATAAAATCTAATCCATTTTTTAACTAAATACATCAATATAAATTTCTTTTATAAATAAAATGAGAGAGAGAATATAAAACTATCTACTCCCTCAGTCCCTATATCTAATCTCTCATTTGACTTTATTTTTGTCTTTAAATGTAAACCCCCTTTCGAATTACTAGATGTATTTATTATTTTTTCCTAAACATACCCCTAATTAATACTACTAACTTTGTCTTGAAATATGAAAAGTCAAATTTAATACACATACAAATAAAAGACAATTTCGTAATATTAACACATAAAACAGACACATTAATTACACTGACAACATTTATTAAGAAATGTGAAAAAGACAATAGATGTCTAAGTTAAGGACGGAGAAAGTATAAAACAAATAGAACTGAAGAGAATATAATACTATCTATAAAGACGTTAACATGAAAATAAAAAACATCTCGACAATTTCCCCACGTCTACGTAATTGCGAAGCCAACCAAATTGGATTGAGTAGTGTTATATTGACAAACAAAAACCTACAACCTTTTTCACAGCGTAGCTCTCATGTGACACAATTAAGTCTGACACGCAAACCAACGTAATTAAAAATATTAAAAACATAGATTTGTATGGCATACCGTAGAAACAGACGGTGGGGACAACCTTTTTGGTTGTTCATATAACATTGCCATTGGATTTCACTTCTTTTGGCTTCACACGTAGGGCCTACTCAAATCTAGTTTTCACACGGTTATAAAGTAGTGTGACATAGCCATCTAATTTTCACACTACTTTAAAAATGTACAAATCTATATCATGCATGAGAAATGATAATTGAACATCATTTTTTCAACAACGATTTTGACAACCCTATATATATATATATGGGTATTTTTGTAAAAACAAAAGCAAAAACTTCATAACACCATGCCAATATATTATAGGATTATGTATTTTTAAGTTGTCACAAAATAGATATGATTATATCATAACTCATAATGTATGCAGTGGTGGGAGTGGGGCCATATGCTTTTTGGGTTTAAATCTCCGGTTGTCAAAGTGCAAAATGTGAAAATGCTGTCATGCACCCGGAAGAAACCGACCATTGATATCTTGCCAGTATTCTTGGGCATATCAGCATATTGTACAAGCAAATCAGTTGCTAAATGTGTTACGCAAGACTAATTGTGGGTAGCAATAATTGAGGTGAATTATGAATCTATTGACTTATGTTAGTATGTTATGATAATATTTTTAGGTACAAATTAAGATATATATGCCGAAGCTGAGACTGTCGTCAGTGCGATACAAATGTCTCTTGGATTATTTGGATTGGTTTCTTATGGTAAATAATATGATCCATTAGTTGGTTTTGTCCTAGATCAAACTTATGGACAATTTTCTACTTGATGAGGAAACTTCTTGGCTATATCATGTAAGAATTAAATCATCAAAGATCAAAATTATTATATGAAATTACAACACATTTACTTGAAAAACATGATTACTTGAACTCGTTGAGATTTGGGATAAGAGTCTTCCTTTGCCTTTGATATGCTTCGGATTTAGGGTTTTCAATGGGGCAAACTACTAATGAGCAAAATTTTCAGAGTAATGGCAAAGGAAACCTAGCCTCTCTATTTATAACTCTGCAACCCTAGGTACCACCCATCATGGGCCCAAGGTTCTGACCTACACTTTGTTTCTACACAAATTATATTAAGTGTCCAAAAGTCAATTATTTATTGATCACTTTCATTGGGGCCTAACCATCATCAAATAGATCACAACATCAGTTCGTTTATATTAAAACCAAAATTAACAATTGATTGCAACCCACAAAATATAAGAAATTCTAACATATAAAAGTTTTGATTAGATTAAAGGACAAAAAAATTAATAGAAATACCGAAATCGTATAATTTACTATCTATTTGGTGTCATTTTTTCAGGTCAAAACATTTTTGTTACACATACTATCAAACTCCCTCATCACTATATTGCTTAATGCATATCTGAAAGAAAGAAAGAAAAAAAACTATACCTTATTGAAATTATTGAAACGGTTTTGGTGATTTGTTATTGATGCAGTTGTTCATGGTCCAAACGGGTCACCAACTCCTACATCAGAATATGAACACTCATCCATTGCAGCAACGGTTAAAAAGATCTTCAATTTACCTCAATTTCTTACCAAGAGAGATGAATGGGCTGGAACCTTTGAAGGTATTGTACAAACAAGGATAGAGCCCAGAACTGATTGCCCAGGTTAGTTGCTCACTTCTATGAAGCACAAACACATACACGGACACCTGACATTACACTGACACAGACATGTCGACACCATTAAAATTTTGAGAAAATAACATAATTTAATGTAATCATAAGTGTCGGTGTCGTGTCGGTGTCAGACACCACACGTGTCGGACACCGGGACACTCCAAAAGTTTTGCTTCAACACAGTTAAGATCAATTCTCATAGCATTAAATAAGTAGTATGGGATTAAGCTTATGAGAATTTTTTTGTAGACTAGATAGACTTATATGATATTATAAGGACCATAAATATATTACACTTCAATTATATAGCATAACCAATCATGTGTCTGACTTCAGGAGTGGTAATGATAGAATTCAATCATTTATAATAATTTGACAGTTATAATTAATTGACAAAAATTCACGTGAATAAGTGGGGTGTCCGGGGTTCGAATTCCAATCGCTGCATATATTATGCATTATCTCTTACCAAGTGAGCTAAGCCCGCGGGACGAATTAAATCTTTCTAACAATATCTTTCAAACATGTTTTGCTCTGATTCTTGATATTGGTACATTGGTGCAGAACAACTTCCAACCCCAATAAAGTTAAGAAAGGGAGAGGCAAATGAAGATGCAAAGCTAAGTGAATTTCAGCAGGAGTTGATTCAACTTGCAGCAGTGCTAAAAGGAGACAATATCTTCACTAGTTATCCAAATACTATAGGGAAAGACATGAGTGTTAAGCAAGGAAAATATTACATGGATGAAGCAGTTAAGAGGTTCTTTGAAGCAGGTTGTTATGCAAAGAAAATGGGAGTTAGTGATGAAAATATAGTGAAGATGAAGCCTTCTTTGACTACAAGATCGTCCAAGTCTTCAAACACAAAACCATAGGACCAAAATAAAATAAGATTATGTAGCAATAGCATGAAAGGAAATGATAATTGAAATCAATAGTTTCTAATAAAAAAATTATTCAAAATAGGAAAAGGCAATATGCTTTATTTAAAGAATAATGAAAACTTAAATATATGGTTTCCCTATAGTTATAGTTTATTCTTTCTATGTCTTTGTTTCTGAGGTGCAATGGTAGAGATTCCTATTAATTAAGGACTAACCAATATCTAAATGATTTGAAGTTGTAGTAATCTAGTTGTAATTATAATATAACTTAAGTCAAAAAATAATGATTTAATGAAGTCTTTTTCTTTTATCAAAAAATAATCTACATTAGACTTTCACAAATGTCCTACATTAAATTTTTATCAAATGATTTCTTAGCTTCATATTTTCAAACTCAAGTAGGATTTGGAGGATGATAATAGATTGTAACTCGGAGTATCGTAGCACGGATCATAAGATCCTACAAAAATGTATGATCATAACTCGGTGAAAGATTGTAACACGAATCGTAAGATGCTACCAGGACATAGTGACAAGACATATATATTTTATAAATAGAATACTATATATCTTTAGAATATCATATCATACAAATAATAGCCTAAGAAACTTGAAAGTGATTGGTTTTCTGTAGAAAAGGCCTCATTTGTCCACTTCATTATGAACATAGAAACAAGGTGAATTCTGCTCTTCTCCCAACACATTTTGCTCGCGCCCAACTGAACTTCCCAAAATACCTCTGCGTGAGTTAACTCACGTAAGGTGACTTAACTCACGCAAGTGCTAATTCCAAAGTAAAGTTGCGCAGTGCAGATTTTAACACCTGCGTTACTTAACTAACACGGGGGTATTTTCGGTATTTCAGTTGGGCACAAAAAAAACTTGTTGGGAGAAGAGCAGAATTCAAACAAGTTTGTGTTATATTGTAGTCTTGGAGGCCTTTCTAGCAAGGATGACCCAACAAAGCAAACGATACAACACAAAGAATCCAAACATTATCCCCACATTCATCCACCTATTATCCTTTTCAATTCCTCTACTCCTCAAGACATCAAATCCAGTAACCAAACACACTGAAGAAGAAGAGCCTTGTGTATCTTGTGAGAAACATTCATTTCCAACATTCCAATACTCATTTGTGAGTAATGCATCTAAAGGGTACCTATAAAGTGAAACATAATACATAAAAAGCCAATATTTTGGAATACTCTCTTTTGGAATGAAGTATCCAGAGAATAGAAAAAAGGCTCCAAGAACTGTGCATATGAGTGAATTTCCTGAA
>Ga0315913_1003151_pt1 | contig 19737 bp, 17 predicted proteins | sample MpolsnodulesMG_FD_207736 | JGI IMG/M metagenome (GOLD analysis project Ga0315913, IMG submission 207736) | Medicago polymorpha root nodule microbial communities from Los Angeles, California, United States - small nodules | ecosystem: Host-associated > Plants > Roots > Nodule | place: USA... | reverse complement strand
TATACATATTTTTCCTTATTTTTTTTTTTTTTTTTTTTTTTTTCCTTTTTAACGAGAGAAGAAGCATTGTCTATGAGTTTAGGGAAGTGACAGAATTAAGTAGCTGTGAAAAGTATATTTGATTTGTTTATTTGTTTACCAAACTTAAAAACAACCCCTCTCTCTCTCCGTCTTCCTCCTGTTTGTTCTCTCCGGTGAAAGAGAAGAAAAAGTGAAAGTTGAGAGTGCCTGCATCTACATCCGTCGCTCGCGGACACAATCTCTTCTCCAACAAACAACTACTTTCAATTCTTTCTCTCCCGTAACTTTCTACAACTTTCCTCTGCATTTTCTTCCAAACCCTAACTCTCTAACTCGCTTCAATTCGTTTCATTGTTTTTTCCTTCCACATTCACTCTCTAATCACGCCCTGCATCTTTTCTTTTCACTCTCGCGGTTCTTTTTTTCTATTTTTTTTTTAATTTATGTCAATTAGGAAATTCATTTATTGTTCTTCTTTTATGTTTTCAACTTTATATGTTAAATTACCAATGTAGTTTGACTAACCTAACTAACTTGCATGTTCATATTTCATTGAATTCTTTCAAGTACTTATACACTGACATCAGACATGACATGACACTGACACGTCCGATCAAATTTTGAACAAATAGTTTAATTAAACGTGTTAGTGCTTGTGTTGGTGTCAGACACACTTTCCATCAGAAGGTGGTGCATAGATTGATTGAATTTGCTTGCTCTTTTTGATTAATTTATGTTAATCCTTTTTTTTTTTATGATTTATTTTGTTTATAGGGATAATTATGGGGAGTGTAGAGGTTATTGATTTATCCAGTGACGATGAAAGTGAAAAGGTTCGTAGTCTTGTACCTGTTAAATTGGAGCCAGGTGTTGTGAAACAAGAACACAAGCGGCTAGCCAAGTGTGGGAAATCTCAAAGTCGTGCGACGGGGAAAGACGTTGAGGAAAATTTTAGTGGCAGTGTTCCAAGTACAGGTCATAGTAACTCTAGTGTATTGGAGCAGGGGCCGTCACCAATTGATGATACTGGTATCTCTTATGCATCACCCCTTTGTGCTGCTCCGCTTTCGAGGCAGTTTTGGAAAGCTGGAAGCTATGACGATGGACATGCTTCTCAAATTGCAGTCAAAGGTATACATACATATGTACGTTTGTATGTGAAATTGATAGAACTTACAATTTGGTTCCATGTTTGTAACTTCATCGCACAGTCTTTTGTTAACAGATTTTTCTTTCCATCTGACTTTTGCGTAGGATTTTAGTTTTCAGATATCCTAAGAATTTTGCCTGTAGGTACATTACACTGAGTTTTGTCCATTCCAGATTTCTTATGCATTTCTTATTTTTTTTGGGTTGCAGATGGGAAAAACTATCTACATGTACACCCCATGTTCCTTCACTCAAATGCAACTTCCCACAAGTGGGCATTTGGTGGTATGTTCTTATTCTAGTCAGCTATATAGACTTCTTTATGACTACTTTAATTGTCTATCTTTGTGATTAGTTATGTTTGTTTGTTTCTGTTTGCAGCCATAGCAGAGCTTCTTGATAATGCTGTTGATGAGGTGATTATTCCTGTTGGTTAAACTATTATCATATGTATATATATATATATATATATATATATGAAAGCCTGGTAATTGTGAGATAAAAATATGGATTAGACACCCTTGTAAGCTGTTGTTTGATTTAATTGACGAATGTGTGATATTTGAACTATTGTGAATGTGTATATAATGTGTCTGTTGCTCTATGTACCGTTTGTGTATAACCTTGAGATTATCATGATGGAAAAATGTGATTGCTTATGTATACCGATTTTGAAATATGGAGTGTTGTGTGAATGATTTTGTATTTCTCTATATGAATATACGTGATCAGATTACTCGTTGAATACCTCAAATTGGTGATTTTTTTTAATGAATTATGCATTTGATGACTTGAGAAGTTACAATACTTATTGAATAATTATAAAATGCATATTGTGAATGATTGAATTGTGAATTTGTGATGAATCTGGCTCATGTCGAGGATGATGTGCTCGATGGAGTAGCTTAAGCAAACGAGGGGAGAGAATTATATGTCAGGGTCTATGATCCGGTGGAGTATTTTTGTCATCATGTAGGTAGGGTCTGACAAGACCCAGTGATTTGGGGAAGTACTTTTGAATGAGCCAGTGTCTCGGGTTGAGGAAGGGGTCTATGAGGGCAGGGCCAACCTTGAATTGTCCGTATGGGCAGGGCCGACCTTGAATTGTCCGTATGGGCAGGGCCGACCTTGAATTGTCCGTATGGGCAGGGCCGACCTTGAATTGTCCGAAAGGGCAGAACCAACGTATATATTCTGTATTAAGAACAAATCCCTAGAGGCATAAAAAGACCTAGAAAAATTATAAGAGAAACTATTAGGAACGACTTGGAGATTAATGAGGTGGACCAGAATACTGTTTATGATGGAACATTACGGCATAATTTGATCCATGTAGCTGACCCCACTAAGTAGGATAAGGCTTGGTTGTTGTTGTTGCTCAGTATCGGCCCAAGGACCGACTAATCCGATGGGTCCAATCCCACCCATTTAAAGCCATAGCAAAGCTCTGTATGTACTAGCTCACCGAAATTGGCTCTGGAGGGAATCAATCCTGAGACCTTGAGAGGAGCACACACACTCCAAGTCCAAGGTCCCAAGCCAACAACACCAGGGCAACCCAAGTGGGTTTGAACTATTATTATATTAGCTGTAATAGAAACCGAAAATGGCAGAGAATTCACGAGATAAAGTGAGGTAGAAAATAAGGGAAATTCTATTCTCAATATTATATGTATTGAATGAATAAATTGTTAACTCTGAAGTGTGCTCTGTTATTTATACCAGAAGGATCTAATTGACTCAAGGTCAGTTAGCTACACAGGCTGTTAGTGTAGATGCTTACTCAGCATTTTCTATAGCAACATTTTTTTCTTTTTCTGGTAGATAGACGAAATGGAAAATCCATTATAAACTCACACACACAAGTGGAGGTGCTGGGGTTCGAACCCCGGTCATGGCGTCCGGCCTAACAATTTCAATATTTTGCCGGTTGAACTAAGACTTGTGGACATTTCTGTTACAGTTAGAAGCCTTCTGCCATATTTTTTCATTTGTAACATACCGACAGGGCTATTGCAAACTAATAGTATTGTCTATTGCTTTGTGATACTGGCATTTCCCTGTGCCAGAATCTTCTATAGATGTCGGCATTTCTGTTTTTGCTTCTGCCTTAGTAGCTTTCTGGTTTTTGTTTATTAAAGTATTTTTTAATTTTCATTGCATATGTTGTTGTAAAACCTTAATGTCCATTGTTGTCACTCGTTTATGTTTTTCAATGTTACAAGCCATCATTTCACATTCTACCACCTTTATTTATTTTTCTTTGTATCTTATATTTCATGGTTGATTTGTTCTTAGGATAGATCCAAAATGGGGCTACCTTTGCCAGTGTAGATAAAACTTCAAATCCAAGAGATGGAAGTCCGGCATTGTTGATTCAAGGTATGTTGGTTCTGGAACTCTTTGATATAGGTAGTTGGTAGTCATTTTGGTTGAGTTCCTACATTGTGAAGGAATATGCTTGCACCGAGCATGATCATTCTAATTGTTTTGATTTGGTGCTGGCATTTGACAATCAGATGATGGTGGTGGCATGGATCCGGAAGCAATGCGACGCTGCATGAGTTTTGGATTTTCAGATAAAAATTCAAAGCTTTCTATTGGGCAGTGTATGGAGCGTGACATCCTTTCTGCAATAATTTTGTTATTCTCTTAAATCCCTTGCATATATTATTTTTTATTTGATGTTCTAGATGGAAATGGCTTCAAGACCAGTAGTATGAGGCTTGGTGCAGATGCTATAGTCTTCAGTCGCCATCTGAATAACGGGTATGTGTCAAAAAATGAATATAATAATATGTTGGTCAAGGCTATATGCTTCCTGCTGTATTGGCAAAGACAATCATTGCTTCATCTCCAAGAAAGATCAATTTTTATTAATTATTTGCATCCTGAAGGAAATGCTTACTCAGATGTATTTATTTATATATTCTATATGTACAATTTGGGTTTTCTACTAATATGGTCCTTTGAAAAAGGGTCCAAAGGTGGACCCTTACCAGGGAAGAGATATAATATTTTATTAAGATTTACTAAAAAAGGTAAGAGTCAACCTTTGGACCATTTTTTAGAGGTCCATGCATATTTGATGCACCCGTCCAGTTCAGCTATTTTTAAATTTTTTTCACCGACTTCCTGATTGGAAAAACTTGAGAAGACACAAATTTATTTCTCTCTTTTCTGTCCATAACCTTTAGAGAAATGCGATGATTTAATAAGGTGTTTTATAACATTAAAACTGTTGAGAAGTCCCACATTGGGTGCGATATGACCTGGGTATGTGTTTATAAGTGGTGGGTAGTCCTTATCTTATAAGCTAGTTTCGTAGGGTTGAGTTAGGCCCAACTCAAAATTCAAGAGAAACAATCTGCTCTCTACTATTGGGAATCTACCCTTCTGTAGCATAAGGCTATAGCCTAATGCCAATTAATTCTATATACTTTTATTATAACAACTGTGAGTCTTCTTTCTCTTGCTCTCTTTTGACTGTCACTTCACTTGTTCACATGACAGTAAGGCACGAAAGGCTTTTTAAATAGACAGCAATATATAAATTCATGTGTGAAAAGTAAAATTGCTATTTTGTTTCTCTTATCTTACTGTTTATACCTTGATCAGGATTTTGACTCAAAGCATCGGACTTCTGTCATATACATTTTTGACGCAAACACAACTTGACAGAATAGTAGTACCAATGGTAAGTGGTATTTCTCATTTTATTACTACTTAGGTTTTGATTCAAATCAATCTTACCAAATCCAGACTGTCATTGACTAGGTTGGTGGCTGGACTAGTGAGTCACTAGTTGAACCACCTGAACTGATATATATATATATATATATATATATATATATATATATATGGGTTTTGCTAGAAGTCTTTTAGCAACCCACACCTCAAGGTGTGATTTTCACTTTTTAGTTATAACTTTGCTAAAAGACACCTTCATAAAAGGTGTCTTCTAGCAAAACCCTATATATATTACACCTCTGTTTCTTTTTAAGTGTCATTTTACACAAGACAATGAAATCAATAAATTTGATGGGTATTTCTTTTGCAATTAATTGTGTTTTTCCTATGATGCCTTGGACTTTATTATCTTATGGCACATATTTCCCTCTTTGCAATAAATAGTTAAGGGTATTATTGACAACAATAGTTAAAGTTGCATTGAACATTTGTGTATCTATATTCACGATGGTGAGGAAACACCCCAAAGACGTGATGGTAGAAGTAAATGTAAATGAGGAGGAGGAGTGGGTTGTTTTGTCAATTGTTAGACACTATAGAACAGTAAACCTGCAGAATTCTCTTGCTCAAAGACCATTAAGTTTGAAGGCTTGATGAAGGCTACCCAATCTTACTTTTGGTCGACAGTGGAGCTAGACATAACTTCATAGCTCGAGAGTTAATGGTGTCTTTGGGACTGGCGGTTGCTGACATGAAGACTCATGGAGTTAGCTTGTGAAATGGCAATAGGTGTTATTCAGAGTTGTCTGTCCAGTAGTAGAGATAAAAATTGGGAATTGGGAGGCACATTGTGGTACTGGATGCTTTTGTCTTAGACTTAGGAGGAGTTGATATTGTTCGAGTGTTGAATGGTTGGAGACCATGGGTAGAACTACTATGGGTTGAAGGAAGAACGGGAATATGGTTAGACTCAAAGGGTATTTACTAGGTTCAAGATAGAAACAAACTGAAAATGGAGAGGAATACCTGCCAAGAATAGTACAGCAAGGATATACTTAGTTTTTGAAGAAAAAGCGCTTGAGTACATCCTTAGTAAGCATTCATCTATTTCACCGCACAGATGCCATGGTCGTGCCATCACTTTACAACTCAATAAGTTTCTGGCAGAGGGCAAACTTAGATAGTACCCGTCCTTTCTCTCGTGTCAAAGGGTATTTACTAGGTTCAAGATAGAAACAAACTGAAAATGGAGAGGAATACCTGCCAAGAATAGTACAGCAAGGATATACTTAGTTTTTGAAGAAAAAGCGCTTGAGTACATCCTTAGTAAGCATTCATCTATTTCACTGCACAGATGCCATGGTCGTGCCATCACTTTACAACTCAATAAGTTTCTGGCAGAGGGCAAACTTAGATAGTACCCGTCCTTTCTCTCGTGTCAAAAAGAAGGATGGGACTTGGAGGATGTGTGTGGGCTATTGGGCATTAAACAAGGTAATTATACCTGACAAACATCTGATTTCTACCATCAATGAGCCGTTGGATGAACAACATGTGTTACAAGTCTACAATTGAAGGCTCAAGGCTATCTTGTAAGGCCCAATGTTCATGTAGGACGGGAAGGGAACAGAGAGATAATAAGTTGTTATATAGGAAGGGAGAAAGAATGTACAGGATATTCTGATTGTTGACCAAATTGTCAGGGGCTAGAGATTATTCTCTTAGCCGGAACCTTTTTCTCTTTATGGTTTTCCTTTCTTGAACACTCATTGAAATGCAATTTGCCATTACTGATAGTAGTAGCTCCCAGACTATATATTATAGAAGGCAACTATTGTGTGATTTGTTTTTCACCCTCTTTTGATTGGCAGTATGTATGTGCGTGCACATGCATTTCTCTGGATACTTACATGTTATCAGCTTAGTAATGTTATCCTAGATATTGCTGGGCTCACTTTCCTATATTTTCCTCTCGTCAATCATTATGACTATTAAATATAGAATGCGTCAAACTTGGTATTTTAGAATGTCTTGGTTTAGCTTCGTGATAGGGTATCAAAGCCTTTGTGGCCAAGCAGTCAATAGTTTGATACTTGCCACTCTCATTCTTTCTATATAAAGTTGAATTTAACAGGCCTGAACACTAAAAGGGGTATTTTAGATGATGATTTGATGCATTGTTTGTATATTTCTTCAGCTGATAAATTTGTCTATACTGAAAATTATAGTAGTTTCAATTGACATCATTAAACCAATCTTGTCAATTTCAGGTGAATTACGAGTTTAATACATCAACTGGATCATTGGATATGTTAAATGGAAAAGAACATTTTAAGGCGAATTTATCATTGCTGTTGCGCTGGTCACCATATTCATCAGAAGCAGATCTTCTGAAACAAGTCAGTTTTTATGTTCCTCTTCCACCCCCTTATAATTAATTGGTTCTCTCTTTTGGAAAATACTAATGATTAGCATACTAGTTTTTTTCTTTGTTAGCATCATGAATTTATTGTCTGGTTTGATACCTATTGTTTTCACTCTTGTTCCTTCTTGAACCTGTCCTGTCTTATTACTGCGATTCTATGATCTAGAATGTCAAATTATAATTGTTTTATTGTGTGAAAACCCATTTGTTGCCGGAGTTGAGTTAATCACACAGGCAGTGGGTGGTGGATTTTGTCGAGGCACAAATGGTCATGTACAAGGCAAATGTTTGACATGGATGTTGATGTGGCCATATGGGTGGTGGATTTTGTTAAAGTTCTGCCATGGAATTTGAGTTTGTGTAAGGGCTGGTGTTGAATTCTGACGGTTAAAATTGTTTTGTTGTGGGTTCTGTTGAGGCCTATGTTGTCGAACACTGGGCAATCACGTCATTGTGGAGTTCTATGACCATTCATCTTCCCTCTCTGCCAATTTTGTAGTTTGAGCAAAGCTTCTCAACAAGAACTATTGAGTCCATTTTCTCGTGCACCATCAAGACTCTTCGTGCGAAATCAAAAGAGAATGACTGTAGAACAATAGGAATTGCATTGAGAAAATTCTTTGGATCTGTAAGATCTTGAGGAATGAAGGAGTATACAGTCCTTAGGGCTCATTTGAGGGTGCTTTAAACTCTCCAAACACTGACTGTTAAACTTAGGTGGCAGAGTCAGTTGCTCAACCAGCAACTATACTTTCGAAGCTAGCTTTATAACATTAGTACATTGCATATAAATTTATGATACTCGTCTATACTATTACAGACTGTCTTGACTCACTATATTCATTGCTCTTGCAGTTTGATAACATGGGATCTCACGGCACTAAAGTTATCGTCTACAATTTGTGGCTCAATGATGAAGGGATTACAGAGTTAAATTTTGATACAGATCCCAAGGTTGTATTTTCATTTTACTAGTTTTCTTTTTAGCTCTGTGTTGAAATTGTCCTTTCTCATGGGGAGTTATTCTCATGCAGGATATTTGTATTGCTTGGGATATCAAGAAGATCGGTAAAAAACCTGCATGGAAGCGAATCCAGGAGGAACATATTGCTAATCGATTTCGCTACTCGTTACGTGTATGCTTGAGTTATTAAAATTGTACCTATGTGTCTGTTTTGAAGGTTGAATTTTATTGAGTCTAATTTTCTCATGCTGCACAGGTGTACCTTTCCATATTGTACTTGCGGTTACCACAAACTTTCCAAATTATATTGAGAGGGCAAGCTGTGAAGCCACATAGCATTGCCGACGATCTTAAACTTGTTGAATTTGTCAAGTATACACCACAATGTGGTGGTGGAGCTGTAGAGGTTATTTCAAACGTTTGAAATGTTTTTCATTATATAATATATATCAATTGAGAGGATCAGTTTTCGTGTGCTGTCAAGCAACGATTGTCTTATTCTAGCTATAGTTCTCCCATTTTTTTCTTCAAATTATTAATATTATCATTTGTATTAACGTGTAGGAACTTTTTGTTACAATTGGATTTCTTAAGGAAGCCCCTCATGTCAACATCCATGGTTTCAATGTATATCACAAACATCGGCTGATACTGGTAATTATCACCCTTAAATATTCCAACATTAGTAGTTATAACACGGCTATAAATAGTTTTAGAATTTGGGCATATATAGGTATTAGGTCGCCCCTCCCCATAATTTAGTACTATAGATAGTTCACTTTTGCATTTTGGCAACTTGCACCTGGAACTTTCTGAGAAACTAACCTACACATTTGTTGTCAAAGCGACATTTTGCTTATAAAAAAATTGTTATCAAATGTCATGGAAAAGAAATGGTAATTGATTAGAAATTGTAGTGAAACATCTACAAGTAGAGCAAATTAGAACCCGTCCCTTAAATTCAAGAGCCCTTACTTTTTAATGATGACCGGATGATGGTTTTAGTTGGAAGACTATAATAGGAAGGTTTGCATGGTTGACTGACAGTGGTTAGAATATATTGTTTGGTAACAAAGCATGCAATTAAAACTAATATGTTGTATTTATTTTTGATTTGATACATCAAATATTATTGGAAGATAAGTGTTATAAAGAAACAGAAACACAAACTCCCGATGAGCAGGAAGACATAAAAGTAACTCAAACAAAATTACTTTTCTATCTCTGCATATTTATTGAGAAGATGCCTGTAAAGAAGCCATGTATTGAGCACAAAAGAAATGCCTCGAACCCAATTTTGTTTGATAATAGATCAAAGAAAAGACCTTTCACCATAAAAATCATCTTTTTAAAGCGGAAGGCACCCAAGAAGTGATGGAATTTATTTCCATTCACTTTTTCAATATTCTTGTTGAAGTTTTAAAACAAACATTATAATTTATAAGTTGCTTCGAATTCTGAATGCTCACAGTATTAATTACTTGGCAAGTAAAATTCAAATTTAGCACTATCAATTTACTTGAGTTTCTTTCTCTCTGTAAACATATGTATTGTGTCCTTTTTCCCTCCACTCTCGCTAATACTATTGCTGCCTTTTCCTTTTCAATATTTCAGCCATTTTGGCACGTTGTAAGATATCAAGACAGTAGAGGCAGAGGAGTCGTTGGTGAGTAACTCGTTACTGTGCAATGACAAGTTCTGGTTGACGTTTATAGATACAAAAGTGATATTTTGACACAAATTTGACAACAAAAATCGAGAGCAATTTGGATGGTTAACACAATTTAAACGTGGTTAATCACGTTCAGTGGATGGTTAATGAATATAACAAGGTGTAACAATTCATTGGCCATGCAACGTAATTAACCATGATTTCAGGTGTTCAAGTATGCATGATATCCATTATAACTGTAAATTATATTTAAATATACATGATTTTCAGGTTTTCAAATATACGCCTGCAAATTTTGGTTAATGTTAACGACATTCAAGATTGTGTTTTGTGGTTGGTTGATGAGTTGCGAATGTAGTTAACCATATATTTGAACTGCACCAACCATCCAAATTGTTGTCGAATTTTGTTCATCCATTTTGTGGCAAAATAACAACTCTTATAGATATACTGAATCTGTAAATTATGGATCCCAACCATGTTAACCTTGTGATAGGTGTCATGCAAGCGGATTTTGTTGAGCCAACTCATGATAAACAAGATTTTGAGAAAACTTCACTGTTTCAAAAGCTAGAAGCCCGATTGAAGTCGATGACATGGGAATACTGGTGAAGTGTTTTTACTTGCATTCTTCATTTATGCTTGTCCCGCTCCCATATCTTGTCTGACTCTCACATATTCTCTACTTTTGAAACATGCTAGTGTTTGATTTGGATTAGTTGTTAAATAGCAATACACGTATTTTTTGAAAAATAAGGTCTAACTTTCACACAAGTCCTTCTAAAATATTGATTTTTCAATTAGTTTAAAAGTTTTAATAGTGTCCTCATGCTTTTGATAATTTTTAATTGGGCCCCTAATCTCCAACCATCATTATTAGACTTTATATGAACTTATATGAATTTTGAATGAAGTATAAGGGATAACTCAGCTACGTTAAGAAATTATCAACATTAATAGGGCTTTTAAAATTTAAAATATCAGAATTCTGCATAAAACCTTCAGGGTTGTTTTGATGTCCAGGATAAGAAAGATAAGAAGTAATCCATAGTTCCTTAAGGCAATGGTATCCTATCGTGCTCATTAATGTAAATCTTACCCTAAAGCAAGTGTTAGGTTGGAAATGATTAGCATTTGATAGTCTTTTCACACTTTTTCAACCTTACCGGCCCTAACTTTCCGCTCTTACTTTTCTTTCCCTTCTCTCATGGTGGCACCTACTGGCCAGCATCCTCCACCACCAGCTTAACCGTCTCCCGACACCTTCACTGTCATTGTCTCCTGACACCCTCCACTGCCACTTCTAGGCATCCTATGTTAGCTTGAAATCCCTATCATCTGCCACTGACACACTATTGCCTCCTCTCCCCAAAAGCTTTCACTCGACACACTGTCATTCAACACCCTCTACCACCACCTCTACCGTGGTATCATTCTCTTATTACCACCACCACTGTTGGACTAATTACTTTTATTATTACTGCCACATATTTGGTGGATTTTCGGGTGCACATTAAACATTAGATGTGATAAGCTTATCAAATTCATATCATGTCCTACTTTTATCTAACTAATTTAATTAACGATCCTTGCTATCATACCATGGTCACTAAATGAGCCCCCAAAGTATAAGGACTTGGTAAAAGATTTAATAAAACTATAAGGACTTATAAAGCCATTTTACCAGTAAATAATTTTATTATTTTTAAGCATTAATATCTGACATGTTCAAGTAAAACTTTTGCAGGGATACTCATTGTAGACTTATTGGGTATCGTCCGGCAGCTAAGCCTCAAACTCCAGTTACCCAATCACATCCACCATTGCAGAAATCACTTGGTATGGAATAACCGTTCTTACAAAATAAAAGTTCCTCCTGTTTTCAATAGAAATAGAAATATAGCATATTGGAATTCTGAACAAAACAACATGAACCCTCATAGCAGATCCGAGCAAGTTAACTGCTTCTGTGACACCACCAGCATATCCAATTTCATCAAACTAATGTTTCTTCTTTGTTGTTCAGAATATCATAATAAGAGGAAGACAGATGAATTGATAGATCTTCAGAATAGAAAAAAGCATGCAAGTGAAGAATGTGTAACTGGTACTGGTTTCAGTCAGAAGAAACAGGTATGTATTGGTTTCTTGGTCATTATTTTGAATTTTTATTTTGTTCGTACATATTATTTTAAGCAAGTTTTTCATATAAATGTGTTCTTAAACATTTTATAGTCTGTATGGTTTAAATAATGTTTTCTATTGTCATTTACTTTTGAATTTTAATTACAGAACGGCCATATTGTTTTTCACTTGTTTCATGTTTTCAAAGATTTGTACATTAAACCACGACTAATATTTTTTTTTTTTGGTGTATCACTTGTTTTCCATTCAAACCTTTGAAAACAAGAAACAATGTGACCATTTTGTAATTAAATATGGCAAAGTTGTTTCTGTGGTCCTTTTATGTTATTTAATTGTACCGGATTAGTCCTTAAAATATATTTATCCCAAACTAAATCCTTTATATATCATAACATGCACGGCGTTGTCCTCTTTTTGAGATTTTGTTTAACTTCATTTAAAAAGCCCATCTGGCCATTATGGTGCCGATGTGTCTATTCTCTAATGGTGGTTATGTGGCAATGTATCATAACATGCACGGTGTTGTCCTTTTTTGAGATTTTGTTTAACTCCATTTAAAAAAGCCCATCTGGCCATTATGGTGGTTATGTGGCAAGTACAATTAAGCTCCATAAAAATTCATATATTTTAGGAAAATTCTTTGGTACCTTGGAGTTTTGTTGGGCACCTTGTACTGAATGTACTGCTACTAACTATGAACATGCGACCTGAAATTGGTCGTAACTTCAAAGCAAATTCCTAATTCATTATCTATTCCCCGAGTGAATATTGCTGCATCTGTCAAATCATTACTAAATGCTAAAACGATCAACATCCTTGTGGTTGCCGAATTCAGGCCAGCAACAAAATCATGATAATGCGGCCATTAGAAGATCCAGGTTCAGGGTTGTATTGAATTACACGTGGTGGGAAAGGTGAAGATGATTGAAGAGGCCTCAAATTTGAATGGGTTTAAACTTTAAAGGACCGTAATTAATTTGGGGTTTTTAATTATTAATAAAAAAATTAATTTAAAAATGTAGAAAGTCTACTTGGACTTGCCACATAACAATGTTACAGACACATCACCACTGTAATTGCCATGCAGCTTTTTTTAAGTAGAGTTAAACCAAATCTAAGAGACTCAAAGGACCTAGTTGTAAAAATAAAAACTTAAAAAGATTAATCCAGTAGAATTAAATAAATTAAATGAAGCACGGATACAGACACTGGACACAGACATGTCGACACAGATAAAATTTTGAGAAAATGACATAATTCAATTAATCACAAATGTCCGTGTCGGACTCGATACATGTCGGGCACTGGGACATGCCTTCAATCAGAAGTGTCCGTGCAACAATTTAAAAGACTGCATGAGCAATTTTGCCAATTAAAAATGTAAACGAATAATGTTTTCTCAAGCCAAATGAATCCTTAGTTCTTCATTGTATAACAATGAGATAGAGCAGATTTATGTGACAACTCAACAGGACATTTAGTTTCTAGTCAATTCTGCTATGACTATTGATAAACATTAGTCGAAGGCAGGCGAACGGGATTGAAAGTGCAACGAAAGACTATTTATCATAGAGACATAGACCCACAGTGTCTCTGACCTATCTTGGGCCCCACCATGGTTGGAGCTTTATAGTACCAAGTTGTACTTTTATTGATACACACACTGCATCTTTTCCAATTTACTGTCTTTGTTTGGTGTATATAATGTTTTCCTCAGTACTCTAGAGAGCAACTGCCCATTTTAATTTACTTGATTTCCCTGTACTTCTGATTCTTGCAATCATTCACTGTAACATATTTAATGCCACTTAACCCTTGCATTTTATGTAGATCACCACAACTCCTGCAGACCAGGTAGTTAACCCAGAGACTATAACATTGATGCAAGAAAATAAGAAACTACATGCAAAGTGAGTATATTTCTAATTAATGTTGGTCTGATAATTCTTGATTGTAGAGAATACTATTGTTTTACTAGTTGGATTGGTTTCATTTTCCATTTCAGAACACTTACCCAACTCAGTTTATTTCTCCTATTTAGAATTAGAAATGGTAGCTATATATCTTATTTGTATTCTTTTCCCTGCAGTTGTTTGGAATTTGAAAAGAGAGGGGAAGAACTTAATTTAAAGGTAATGTTTGAGTACTGGAATTCTTTGGATTCTGCATTAAAATGAATTATTCCAAATTATCCACCCCTAAAATAATGACATAGAAAAGAAGATACACAAACCTTCATCGATAAATTGTACGGTTGAAGTTTTGTATCACTGATCTAAGAGAAGTGGTTATGATTGTGCAGGTGACGAAGCTTAGAAGTAAAATAGAGGAAGCCCGGCTTGAATATGATCGGCTTTTAGCTGAACTGCATTCACTAGACGTGAAAGACGAGTAGTAGTGTAGCTGTAACTCTTTCTCATCAATTTTTTCATTTGTAGAAGTAATGTTGTATCTATAGCTCAATCTTTTGTAGTCCGGGGCAAAACAGTTTTACGGGCACGTTAAAGGATCACATGGTCTTAGATCCTGCCGTCTTTGTATAACCCAGTAGTGTTTTTGCCCCAAGTTTTTAGGCATCCTGTGCAAGTAAATGATAGCATAGCTAAGACTAACCACCTTCTGTACATGTAAAACTATGGAATATCAGGGCCTATGAGCAATTAAGTTTTGTTTTGGCTTCTTTATTGAATTGCTTTTTTGGTGTGCTCTATGCAAAATTCATTAAACAAATTATACAAAAGGATTGCTTTCAGTTATTTAAAATTTTATTGTTGAATTAGAATCAATTTAAAATTGTATGGTACTAAAAGGATTAAGACAACGTCTTTTATTGTTGAGTTAACTTGAAAATATGATCTAGCTTTTTATCATATTTAAAACGTTACAATTATTTCGTTACATGTAAGTAAAGTTTTTTTATTTGTTATAAATCAGACGTATTAGGACCTCGTCTTAATGTTACATGTAAGTTAACTTTATGTAGGTTATGAGCAAGTTCACAAGTAAACAATAATTATTATATGTTGAGATCAATCTCAGAAAAGTAGCTAATTTTTGCAAAGAAAATTGTGTTTGTAGGACATGTTGAAGTTCTGGATGAAACTTAATGATGGCGAAGACTATCAAATCTTTTTTCCTCGTAGATGGTTGAAGTTAAAAGTTGTAGATCTTGCTTGATCGACTATTAGTCATATGAAATTAGTTTGATTGTCCGAATTAAGATTTTGATTTGTTATTTCTCATTTGCTTCTAAAAATTTTGTGTATCATATGTGTGATTTTTACTCTTTTAAATTTTAATCATTAACGTTGGTCTCAAAACGTGGATGAGATATGACTTAAGTCATGATCAATTTGATTTTACTAGATTTATTTACAGATTTTGCCTAATTAACTTATTCTTTTGGATTATTCATATTTTATATTAACCCATTTCAAAACTGTTTAATTATCCTCATAATTTTAAATTTTTAAATAATTTTTTGCAGACATATCTAGAACATTATATTTTTTTTACAAAAATTAAGAACATCTTAACAATATAAATTTTTTTAAATTTCAAAAGTTCAAGATAAAAATACCGAAAATTTCAACCTACAAATAATTTTGAGTTCATTTTTTCAGAGGAACTTTTTATAATATTCTTAATATATATACAAAAAAACCATTAAAAAATACACATCAACTTAACAACAAAGACTAAAATAGTGAATACGAAAATTTTGTCGGGACAAAAACATGTCACTCTTTTTTATGGGGATGAAAAACAAAAAGTTGATAATGTTTTAAGGATGAAAACTTGTTTAACCCTTAATATAATTATAAACAAGTTTCATTAAAAAAAAATTGAAACAACAAAAAGAGCATGCATCTAATTTTACACTAACATCATATAAGTGTATCATATACGCATTCAACCAAACCACTGAGTATACCATTTGAATGTATGTGTATTTTTTTTTTTTTGGAAATATGTATATTATTTTTATTGTTTTTGGTAGATTATTTTGATGAATAAATTATTTTGGCCATCTTACCCGACCCGTTGCCAACAACCCTACCCAACTAACAAACTATTACAAAGTTGCAAACGGTGCCGCGGCAACAATACGTAGCCCTAATTGTAGCCACCTTCTCTCTCTATAAAAACCCATCTTCTCTTATCATCAACACACAAACACATCCTATCCTTCTGTCTTAGTCTTTTAGATCTGTTGCCCTCCATTCTTTTTGCCTTATTTTCTGTTTTTATGTCTTTTCTTTTGTTTTCTGGTTTAAGTCTTTGAATGTTTTTTTCTAATGCTTTACATGTTTTTTTTTTTATTAAGATAACTATATCTTTGTTTTATTATTATTATTATGTTGTTCTATGGTTGCAAAATTCCATCCGCATGCGACATACATAGTGGGTATGACGGCCATCTTTTGCACAAATTGAATTTAAGTTTTTTAGCACCTTTGTGTGTTTTAAGCTGCTTCAATACTAATTTAGAGGTTTTTGTGATTGGTTCTTCCATGATTCCATTAACCTCATTCAGATTGAAAGCGTACATTTTTTTTCTTAATAGTTGTTTAGATCTTGTTCTCTTTGACTGTTTTTCAGCTATATGAAAGAATATGCACAAACACGTAATTGGCTACGTGCTAACGTGGGTACCTTTTTACTTTTCTAATCTAAAAGGCTTAGATTTGACTTTTGATTTTTTTGTTGAAAATGACCCAGAAAAGCATATTCTATAATCTTTACGGATCACTTTTTATTTTCTATAATTGGTAAACTTCGTTTTGTTTTTTCACTTTACCGAAAACATAGGGTGTCCAATCTAGAGAGAGATGAGCCCCACTCATTTTGTTTTTTTTGTAAATTAGTGTGAGATTTGTAGATTTATGGCCCCAATTATCTGATTCTGCTATATTTTAGGTTGATTTGAATTAGGTTTCTTTGATTTTTAATTTTTTGACGCAAGGTTTCTTTGATTATATTTACGTACAACCAAGTTGCTTGGGCTCCCGTGGCAAGGAGTTCCTTCCAAAGACGTATCCCGGGAATACGGGCTCGATTCTCAGGGGAATAACGCTTGGCTAGTGCGCATGCCTTTACACACGTTAGATTCGTCGCCCACCAATGGTGGGGTCGGAAACCGGTGCGGAAAAAAAAAAACTGGATATGATATTCTCAGATCAGATTTTCTGTTTTCATTGTAAAAGAAGACTTTTTCTTATATTTTAACCGTGCATCTTATAATTTGTCGAAAAGCGTTGTAGATAGATTTGTGTACACCGAATGTGGCAGCCGTAGCCCATAGGTATTACAAATTGAATGCTTAAGATTTTCCAAGGACAATTTTATTTTATGTATAGATTTGTATGTGGTAAAAATTCAATTTACACTGTATGCCATACAGTTACCAATAATTAAAAATAAAATCAATTTACATTATTAAACCCTTTAGCATGCTTACTTGATTAATCCCAGACTCAATACATATGTGTCAAGTGGATCCCTCTGGCAATGCTTATATAAATTATTAGGAGTTTTTAGTTCCTTAGAACTCGTTTATAGTTCTTGGGGTTCGGGAACTCCTACAATATTTTTTTCACACTATTGATTTAATTATAATTATGTTTCAACATTTGAATAAAATGTCATTATATTTACATGTTAATTGTCTAATTTCCTCTAGAAAAATCAAATTTGAATAAAAAATATTATCATTTTGATTACAAATTTGATTGTATTACTAGACAAATTTATACTAACACACGGTTACTCACTCCCACTCCATTAAAAATACGTAGGTAAGGATTCAATACAAGACGACCACCCATAAATAAAACTCTTCCGGCCAGATATCTGCTTTATGAATATTTCTCTTCCAATCAAGGGATTCCAAAACTAAAGCCAACATGAATTGCCCCCAATGTGAAGGCAGATAATTAAACGGGTCTGGTAAATTTGATAATATAGCACTAAAGAAACCTCTAAACATGATTTGTCAAAAAAAAAAAACCCTCTAAACATGAATAAAGTTCCAAGACTTTTAATATAGCACTAAAAAAACCCTTTAAACATGAATCAAGTTGTTGTCAACAAATTGCAAATGAGAAATGCGATAATCAAAAGATTACTGCTCTTGTACTTTTCGCTCGCACTCAGCCAAACTGATCAAAATACTCATGCGTTAGTTAACTAACGCATGTGTAAACCTATGCGTTAGTAAACTAATACTGCGTAACTTAAGATACGCAATGTAAAACACTGCGCGAGTTAACTCACGCAAAGTATTAACACATGCGTGAGTTAACTCACGCTCTACTGATATAGCAGTACAACATTTAATGTTGTACTAGTATGCATTCAATGCAAAGTGTGTCACTCAATCCCGTAATCTTTACACGCGTATAATTGAACCGAATTGCGCCAGTTTAACAAGATTACACAAAAGCATTGTTTTTTGCACAATCACATAATCACCAATAAACAATCCAAATTATACAAATTCGCCGGTAATGACCTGTAATCACTTAAACACACTTAATGACACGTAAACGATCCAAATTATACAAATTTGTCCATAAATTTCTAAAATTACATAATCTCACATAAACGGTCAAAATTACCCAAATTCATCGTTAAATTACATAAACACGAATTCATTAAAATTCAACAATACAGACACAAATTCGGAAAACATTACACTATTACACTTAAATAAATATTACACTTCAACAGATCGGACAAAAAGATACAAAGTGTTATTCTCAACCATTAACCTAAACATGTAATCAACGTCGCTACCATCTTTAAGAAGTTGTGGATAATACACGGTCTTTCAGAAGTCCTCTTCCTTATCCTTCCCCAAGTCCAGGCCTGACACATTTACTATCACATCACGTGTTCTATGATTTGAACCAATATGGATAAAGAAGTCGTCAAGTTTTGCCTTCAACTCGTCCAACTTGTCGGTGGGGTTTACAGTGAACCAAACTCTCTTTTTCACATCTACATAACGAACTTCAAGTTTAACTGGATCTTGTACATCTTCAGACATGTTTCACTTCACAAAAATATAATGAAAAACAAATATGAGATAACATAAATAGTTGAATAATTAGAGACAAAGTAATGCGAGCAATAATTGATGTGACATAACTGGCCACCAATTTTTTATTTCATATATTTATATAATATTAGTTACATAACGGCCACAAATATCCAAATTACATAACCGGCCACCAAAAAATACGTCGGGGTGTATGTTTCAGGGAAAACTGTGCCAGCGGCATTCATCAAAGCACCATCCCTGTCGGTGACAATCACCTTAGGCATGTTGTCTTTTGAGGACAAAAGACCTTTCATCATAGTAAGTGCCCAAGTAAATTTATCCTCTAGTTCAAAGTGAAGAAAGGCGAAACCAACGAGATACGTCATTTTTGTAGAGGTGCAACCAACTATCTCAAACAACGGCATTCGGTAGTTGTTGGTTTTGTAAGTGGAGTCCATGACCAAAACTGTCGGAAAAGTGTTGAGCAACGGAAGCATCCCCGCAAGCTTCCTTTTTGCCCGGTTTCGGTTCAATTTCATCACCCCCGCCATTGTCATCCATCTCACCATATATCTATTGAATAAAAAAAAATAACAAACAAAGAATAAATAAATGACTTGTGGAAC
>Ga0315913_1003148_pt1 | contig 19742 bp, 12 predicted proteins | sample MpolsnodulesMG_FD_207736 | JGI IMG/M metagenome (GOLD analysis project Ga0315913, IMG submission 207736) | Medicago polymorpha root nodule microbial communities from Los Angeles, California, United States - small nodules | ecosystem: Host-associated > Plants > Roots > Nodule | place: USA... | reverse complement strand
CCAAACAAAAACCAATTTTATTTTATTTTTCAAAAAATTTTCGTTTTTGTTTGGCATATTAGGGGGTAAATCAAAACAAAAATATTTTACAAGGGGGTAAATCAAAAAAAATATTTTACAGGGGGGAAAACCGGAAGTGACCTATATTACAGGGGGGTAAAGACCTATTAACCCTTTATTTTTTTATCTTTTTACTGGGATTATCAAAGGAATCATAAACTTCTACACAATATAAATGTAATTTTCTTATAAGTAGCTGAATTAATAAATAATTTTCCTTTTGAAAAACAAATTTTAAAAAAATTAAATAAAATATAATAGTTTTATTAAAAAATAATTACTTCAAAGGGCACATTTTAAAATTCGCCTTAGGCCTCGAAACTTGTTGGGCCGGCCCTGCCCCTACGAACCCTTATTTTGCATTTTCTTTTATTTTTCTTTTGCATTAATAACAAAATTAGACATCAAAATGCAAACTCGTTTACTACCAAAGAAAAGAAGAACCTCAACTACTATGCCAACTTGAAATTATAGTTTATTGTACACACAAATAAAAGAAATTAAATGAGAACCAACTACCTAAAAAAAATTAACCTTATTGTATGAGAAAGTTGAGTTTGAATTTAAACCTAAAAATTATTTAATTTGATAAGGTTAAAATAGGAATAATAAAAAAACCATCCTAAAATTCCATAATATAGTAAGATATATTTTATCATACACTTTAATTTAATTAATTTTTTTAGGGGATTTAATTTGTTTAATATCCATATTATTTAAATATCACTTTAGATATTCAATTTAAATCTTTTAAAATTTGAAGTTGAAAAAACTAAAACAAGAAAAAGTTTAACTAAAATAGGTAGTCGGTTTTCAAATTCCTTGTAATTATGGTGTAGATTTGAATTTAACTTTAAAATTGAAAAAGTTGAGTTGATAATTGTAAAATATATATACTATATATGAAGAAAATATATGGTTTTGGGGTGACTTTTTCACTTCTCATTACACCCTTAAACAAATTTTCTTATAATAATGTTATATTGTCGGGGTCATTCTAAAAGATAAGTATAATTTATTACAATATGAAAGTACAAAACGTGTACTTTGACCAAAATAAAAATTAATTAATCAAAACAAAAATTTCACAAAAACTAATAAGAGCAGATAGACGACGCTAGTAGAAATAATGAAAAAGCCATTATCTTAAATCGTTTATCCCCTTTATACATAGTACATAGTATAGATGTATCTAATATGTATAATTGTTTGTTCCCTCTAAAACAAATAACTAATTGTTTGTCCTGACCAAAATTGTTTGTTATATAAAAAATCACGTAAATTTTGTAACTTTATAAAGAACGACGTCACTCAGCAAACCAAACAACAAACCGCGTCAGCAACATATCTAAGAGAATCAAATTAATCAAACAAGCAAAACACTGCGCCGCCTAGTTAAATATCAGAGGACGAAAGAAATGGAGAAGGAGACGAAGAAGATGATTAGAGAGTACGGGTTGAATGATTTGGAGAAGGAGATGAAGAAGCGAGAGGAAATGCTTAAAGTAATGGACGAAGAAATTAAATAGTTCAAAGAGGACAAAAAGAATTGGAGGAACAAATGAACCTTACATCAAGAAGGCTGCACACAATGGATAGAAAACCAACAGATGACTCAATTCTTCCAACCCAGCACCACAACAAAACTTACTAATAAGTCCCACTAATTACTCTATATTGTTACATTTCTAAAACACTTATTTATTAATTAGAAAATATTAAATGACAAAAAATGAAGAGAGAGAAGGTCCTTCTATTATGTTAGTAAAATAAAATGGCTCATCTAGTACAGTGGTTTTGGTGACTGTGTCATCTTGACTTTCCATTTTTGATATAAACGATTATTTGATTGTGGTGATCGTGTCATCTTGACTCCCCATTTTTGTTATAGATGGTTATTTGGTAGAAATGGTTATTTGGTAGTCTCCCTCTTAATTTTCTTTCAAATATATGTTGGTGCTGCGACAATGAATGAGTAACTAGATTTCTTTGCTTTTTGTAAAAAAAATAAAAACTAAACTTCTTTGCCATTATGCTATTTATCATTCAAGAGAACGTGAGTTTGATTTTTTGGCAGAACAATTTTTGACCTAATTTTACTTACCTTAGAATCGAATTTCATATTACTAGGGGGCATTTTCCTAGAAAGCGAGTGGTTTACACAACAAAATGCTATTTATAAAAATAAATAAAAAAATGATTATGATTAAAGTAAAGAAGTTTATACAGTATATGATGGTTAGAATTAATTGAGAACGTAAAATATAGAAAATGAAGACAATTTTTTTTTACCAATGACATTAGAAACTGTCTCTTTGTATGTATCCCATTTGTTAAGCGGGAGGGAGTAAAATTCCACAATGTTTCAAACTAAGGTTAGAATCTTGGTTGTGATAAGTATAGATAGATACCTCTACTATAGGGAACATATGAGAGTGAAAAAAAAAATTAGAAAAAATAAGTGATAGCAATTAATTTATCCTAAAAGGCCAAAATCATTAAGCATGCGAATCATTGTATCTAGGTAGCATTTTTGGTCTTTTAACTATTTAGGTAGTATCGCTTTGGTCCCTTAATTAAAATTTGATTTATTTTGGTCCTTTAACTTCTCTTCGTTTCATATTTTGGTCCTTTACGTTAGTTTTAATTCAAAAACGTTAGGTTTTCTTCATTTTTTTCTGGGATTCTTGTTGTTGAAGGTTGATGAAGATGATATGAAGATGAAAAAAAAGAAGAAGAAGATGAAGAAAACCTAACGTTTTTGAATTAAAACTAACTGAAATGACCAAAATATGTAACAGAGAGAAGTTAAGGGAGCAAAATAAATCGAATTTTAATTAAGGAACTAGAGCGATACTACCTAAATAGTTAAGGGAACAAAAATGCAATTTAACCTTGTATGTAAGTGTGTTTTAATTAACATATTCATCATGGATTTGAAGGCTTAAACTTTTGAGCATTTTTTTCCACTTATTTGTTTTTCAACATAAATATCACAATATTCTCTCCTTCAAGTATGATTACACGGGAGTCCATATTAGTATATCAAATTCTTTTGAAAGAGAAAAAAAATGAAGTTATGGGATCGGTTGATTAATGAATTAAGTCTGAATTAAATAAATAGGCGTGGGTATTATTCCATTCCCGCCAAATAACCTTGTATCACCATCAATGGAGGGAGAGAATGCGTTGAACTTGCTTCGAAGCAGAATCTGCGATACTGGATTCATCTTCAAAGACTTTCCAGATACCAATTACAGGTACCACAAACTTCCCCTTTCTCAATTTAATTTTAATTTTAATCATATCACTGATTTTAATCAATAATTATTATCATTACCAGCAAGCTCAAATTCATGATATCAACTTCCATCGCTGAAGCATGCAACAATTCTATTCTTCTTCTCGGCCCCCGTGGCTCCGGCAAGCTTGCGGTTTGTTTTCCACAAACATCTACATCTACTTAAAGGGTTTCTAATTCATTTTCCGTTTAATTTTCTCTTTTGTTTTTTCTTTTTAGGTTTTGGATCTAGTTCTTCAAGATTTGTTGATTCAATATCCAGACTCCATTTCAGTGGTATTCAATTCAATTTTTAATTCCTTGCCTCCATAAATTATATCTTTTATTTTTTATTTTTTTTTAATTTTATCCCATTTACCCTAGTTATTATTTTCAATTTGAATTATATTTTCATGGATTTTTGCAGGTCAGGTTGAATGGGCTTTTACATTGTGATGACATCTCTGCATTCAAGGTTCTCATACTAATTTAAACACCTTCTATATCATATTATTATTTAATTGCCTCATTTACTTTATATGTGGGTAAAACACCAAATTCGTCCCTGACTTTGTAGCACATATTCTCCGAGATTATGAATATTTCAAAAAAAATCCCCGACTCTATTAAATTATTAAGTCGGTCTCTATATTTTAACCATTTTTTATCAAGTTGGTCAATATGTTTAACAACTCGCTGTCAATTTAGTCGCTAACAACCTGTAGTCATAGGACTAATCCGGGAGGTGGGTGGGGGTTGGGTAGCTCAACTGGTTTGAGTTAAGGGGTAAGGAGTTGGAGGAGTTCAAACCTACTAACATTTGTTATTCAAACAAAAAGTCATAGGTCTAATCCCCTTAGAATGTAGAGTAACAGTTAAGGGACAACTCCTCTCCCAACAAATGCAGCTCTATTCCCATCACTGGGATTCGGATTCGGAACATATGCCTAGTTTTAATTCTCTCAAGTAAATGGTTTTCTCATGTATTGTGATTTTTGAGGTTCTTTATGTTGAGTGTTGATTTACTGATGATTTTGCTTAAGCTAGTATTGCTTTGTTTGCAATACAAGGGTTCTTATTTTCCTTATTTGTCTCCTTCGTTACTTTCTGATTCTTGCCCAAACAATAAAGGAAAATTGGTTGGCATGAGGTCTATTTGAGTGTTAAAGTTAAACTACATAACTTCAATACAGTATTATATTAATCTTCAACAATGGATTAGCTTGGGAGCTTATAGATTTGTCTTCTTGATGAACTGTGACAATGGCCTTTTTAAATTCTGGTCAAATCTTTCTCCTACTACAAACTTGTGAAATTCAAAGGAATTGGATGGTTATGGAGTTGACAGCGCACCTTAGATTATTTCTGGTTAGGCAAAAGCTGTGATGCTTTCATTAGGCAGTATATTTATGAATACTAAATAATAAAGGAATTGGATGGTTATAGAATTTATGAATCTTATCATGGAAATTGTTCAAACTAGTATATGTAAGTTGCACTGCTGCCTTTTCTTGTATAGTATCTCATTTGTTGTTGCAAATGATGTTCAACCAGGAAATAGCTAGGCAGTTATGCATGGAGCATCAATTGCTATTCTCTAAAGCGGTAACATGACTTACTTATACACAATTTGCACTATATATTTACAGTTATGTAGAATGGTTTGTTGAATTTGATATGAACCTTTTGTAGGCATCATTTGATGACAACTCCCAATTTATGGTAGCTGTGCTAAAGTAAGTGAAGTTTTCTTGGTTGGAAAGGAAAATATTTTGAATTTCTAAAGCATTCGTTATCTTTGTGTTGTAGGGAATGTGGATTAGCACATAAAACTGTAATTTTTATTTTGGATGAGTTTGACCTATTTGCTCAGGTAAGACTTTATTATATATTCCCCTCTGACTGTTACTAAAAGCTTAGCATCGATTACTGGTTATGACTGTCGTTAATACTTGTTATGATCAACTACTATATTAACTAATTTCAGCCGTGTTCTGTGTGAAATGTTTTGTATTACATGTTTGGTTTTGACTTCGTTAACCATACATTTACTTCTACTTGCTTACTAATTTTCTGTAGGGTAAACAACGGTTACTTTATAGCTTGCTAGATGCAATGCAATCAGTATCATCACAAGCTGTTGTACTAGGCATTAGCTGCCGCCTGGTATGTGCATTACAATTATTTCCTTTTTTCAATGATCAGGTCTAAATATTTATACCTGGTTAACAAACAAAAAGATTTCTTTAAATTGATATTGTTGTGTGATGTACAAAGTATTGTTATTTGTTGCGAGTTTTCCAATTTGATTTGATTGTTAATCTTGAGAATCTATCACTGCATAAGGTGCTTGGAGATAATGAGTGACTCTTACAAATCAAAATAATTGACCATGCAGGATGCAGATCAGCTATTGGAGAAAAGAGTACGATCTCGTTTTTCACACAGAAAGCTGTTGTTCTTACCACCTTCAATAGAAGATTCACAAAGGTAGATAAATTGTAGTTACCTTTTCCCTTTGGAGTGAATCATGCTGAATATGATGTCAAATATGCTGTTTTGACTTAATATGCAGATTATTGGTGCATATGCTGACATTACCAATAGATTCAAGCCTTCCATATGATTATGCTGTTGAATTTAATAAAAAGGTTCAAGTATCCTTTTTATCCCGAGGGTTTTTTATGTTGAATCTAGTTAGTCTTTTATAATTTATTCATTTCGCATACTACTTGGATTGAGGTTTGCATGCCTGCTATATTCTGCAATTGTGAAGACTTAATAATTGGATGCTAACCTGTAGTGCATATGTTTTTGCATTTTGGCCAGATGTTCATTTATGATTATATATAAGTTAGTAGCTATGGAGAAAGAGCTATTGCTTGCAATCCTATTCAGTTCTTTGCATTCACTGTATTTATGTTTTTATGAATAATTGATTCGTCAACAGCTATTAAAACTACCATTTTCATAGGAAAATTTACATCTGTGTTTTTCTTGATTATTGAAAATTCACACTTTCATACCTGGTAAAGAAATCCTTTACAAATTACAGAATATTATAGAAGACAAAAGGTTCAAAGAAATCTTCAATAAATTATTGAACTTTGACTCCTCTGTCAAGCATCTGTTGAAATTCCTGTAAGTATATTTTGGTACTTCTATTAGTTTTTCAATATCAAATAGACTATCCTCCCAGACTTAAGCGAGTTTGTTGATTTTCCAGATTCTATGCAGTCTCTCATATGGATTTGCAGACTGGGTTTCTGTCCCGGGAAAACTTTGAAACTGCATTTACAAACATCCAGAGACAGCCCAAACTGGAATGTTTAAAAAGTATGACACTCTTTTATAGTTTATTATATTACAGTCAGCACACATTCAAAGACCTTATAGTTATAATACGCTCTTCTTTTTGCATTAGAGATTTCATCAAGTTCCTATCTTTACCCATTTGTCGAGTCTTGGTTTCTCCCTGTTGGGTTTTCTTTATAATTTGGTAATGATGGATTCTTTTTTCATGCTACAGTCATTGTTTATTAATTTTGTTAAAAACTGCAGCATTAGTGTTCTCTCTCTCATCATGCCATACTTCTCCAGAAACTACCGTTTATTAGCTGGTCAAAAATATGGAAGAACTTAAACACTAGGACCAAAGAAGCAAATTGCTCAATACTTTTATATGCTTTTTTACAGAAATATTTATCCTCATAATTAAATCTATAGACCTCGATATCAATGGTAATTGACGACGATGGTAATTACTAAAGTAACCAACAACAATTTTGAAAGTGTGTTTGTCCGACACCATATACTCTAGTTTTTCCATATAACCCATGTGTTAAGGGAGAGAAAACTTCTGTAGCATGTGAGAGGATATTCTTGGATAATAATTATTTCATGGGTTCTTAAACTCTGATAAAGACTTATCGACTACAAAGGGTTTTAAAGTCACGTTTCTGTCTACAAAACATTGCCGTATTCTTTAGTTCAAGCAAACCTGGAAAAAGAAAAGCATTGCATTTTATATTCTCTCCCGTTGGTCTTCATGTAGAAACTAATGACTTTTGTGTTATATCTTCATTGCTAGCAGATTGCTCCGTTTTAGAACTTTATATTTTGGTAAGCATGAAGAGATTGGAAGTTAAAGAGAAAAGTTTGTGTAACTTCAATGCAGTAATGAAAGGTGATATTTGTCTTTTTTTTAATTTCATTATTCTTCTCACTTTATTCCTTAACGCATCTCTTATATCTTGCAGAGTATAAAAGCATACATGATTCTTTCCAGACTTCTGATTACTATGCAAGGAATGTCTGTTTAAGGGTGTGTGCTTGCTTTGATGATTTATTTAAGCCAAACGTGTATATAAAGTAAATAATTTTTGTGGTAATTTTCCTATGATCATCTGACACCAATCCCATGCTTATTTGGTGGTATTTTTACCATGTGTGTGCAGGCGTTTGAACACCTACTACACCGTGAACTGTTATGTTTCACAGACAACAGAGGGCATAGTTTATCTGTTGAATTTCGTCCTGTAAAGCTCTTAATTTCATCTGCTGAACTGCATCAGGGACTAAAGGCATCTCAGTCATGCCCTGTAAGTTAACTGACAAAACAAGCCCACCTGTATTTTATTTTTATGCATCACATGAGCATTTGATCTGTGTTTTGGGTTAACTTTGTTTTCTGCTTTAGTATTTGTAACTTCTTTGAGTTCTTTCAATCATGGTTATATGTTACATGTGCAGAGGTAGTCGTAATGGGAGAATAATTTTTTAATTTGTATGTTTTGGCAGGCTATCCTTCAAAAGTTAGTAGAACGTGACGGCTGAACACCTGAAGACCTCAACTGTTTGCTGCCTCACATTGGTCAACACTTTTCCTTGATTACCGAAGTTAATATATATGGAATGAATATGATTCCAAATTTTGATAAGATCTCCTTGTTTGTGAACTGTAATTTGTTTAGTCAACACTTTTCCTTGATTATAAATTTATAATTGATGTACATGTATATGTACTCTCTTATGTATTGCCAAGTTATGCCATCAAAATTATTTAGCTAGCTACCTCTTAAATGGTTTTACTTGCACACGCATGAAGGGTATATGTAGTTTTTTTTTTCTTTCTAGAAAATTTAAAACCAAACCAATATAAATTTGATTTCATTGGAAGGGATTTGACTTAAAATCGAACTGACTGTACAACCAAAGAACAAAGTCAAATATATTGGATCCAAGTTCAAATGATCTATACCAATTCAATCTTCACAAACATCCCTACTTTGGAATAAATATTATGTATTTTGATTTTAAAGGGGAATACAATCATCTTTCATGTTACTTTCAATCCTTAGTTAACGGTATGATCTATGAACTTGATTATATATTACAAGTTTTTAGTTGGATGACTGTTGGGTATATAATTTAACATTTTATCTTTTAACCCATTTATTGGAATCTGAAGGATATAGAAACATAACGGAGACAAGAAATAAGATTCATAGACCCAATCGAAGAAGTCACCTAAAACAACACCCTACATACCAATAAGCACAAAAATGTAACGTGTCTTTTACTGGTAGAAAAAACCAAGGGGACGTTAATTCAGTTGGTGCATGCGTTGATTTCTTGATTTTTTTTAGTTTTTTAACAAATGAATTAATGGATTTTATAATGTGAGTTTGATTTAAATGAAGGCAATCACCATGATAATGTTAATGTATATGTCTCTCCGCGGCTTTCTTATCAACCATAACAATTCAATTATATACTTAAATCTTGGTAACGACGTAATATAATTAAACACTATGCATTATGTAGCTGACTAAACTGCTATTAGTATGGAAGAGGACAAGGTTTATGATCTTGTCAAAAAAAGGTTTATGATGTCAAGTTAGTAGAGCAGCTAGTGTTCAAAGAGAATTCCTATTTTATGTCTATATTTCACAAACACACAAAATTTCCTGACACAAACTAAACAGTTGCTTTTGTCCCATTTTAGCTAATCGATCAGATCAAGGTTATGCATTGATTTCCTTTCTCAATTTGGACAGCTACTTCCACAAGCATCAAAAACCATGCAATCCCTCTTTGATTTGTCAGCTAAATCACAAGGTTCACATCTTTGTCTCTCATTCTTTTAAGTCCTCCTTTGTTCATTCCGTCCAAACTTTAAACTATAAATAACAAGTTTCATTTCCAACCTCTCTCCCCTTCACTATCCTTTGGAGAGTGAAAGTGAAAAAATAACAACAAAAAAAAGGAACAAAACTATGGCTGTTGTTACTAATTTTACATGTTCAGCTTCTTCCTTTCTTGTAAGGTGTTGTTCTATGAAAGAAAACCATCATGACCAATTGAACAGTAACAACAGCATTAGAATGAATGGAAGTTATAGGTCTCCTATTAAAGTTGAATCTCTTAGTCAAACAGCTGAAGCTGCACCTACAACTCTTGTTGAAAATGGTCTGCGCCAAAACATACCGACAAAGAAACAATTGGTTGATCCTCATCGTCAAGGTCTCATTGTTGAAGGTGGTGTTGGTTATAGACAAACTGTTGTTATTAGGTCCTATGAAGTTGGTCCTGATAAAACTGCTACACTTGAGAGCATCCTCAATCTTCTACAGGCAAATCAATCTTTATTATTACACCTTTTTTAATTGATTTCAATTCATATGCATTGTAATTGTAAACAAGTTTTACACATGCATCAAGTCACTTCTCACGGCTTTGATAACATGTGATTGGATGCATGCATAAAACTTTTTTTGCACTGATATACAAGTTAGATTTTTTCTATTATCTAAATTTGTTTAATTGCTTTATAAAAAAATCACAAGGGCTTCATTGTTTTGTTTCCAATGCAATCTACTATAGTTTAATTAACAGTATAGTTAATTTCGTGCAGGAAACAGCATTAAACCATGTATGGATGTCTGGACTACTCAGTGATGGATTTGGAGCAACACATGGAATGATGAGGAATGATCTCATTTGGGTTGTATCAAGAATGCAAGTTCTCATTGATTATTATCCCATTTGGTAAGACCCTCTTTCTTACAATTATTTATTATACATAGACACAAATTTATGTCCATTAGTTCTCTTGTTGGAAGACAGAATTGAATTTGATAACTTTCATTCCATACTTGACAAAAAAATGTATTATTTCTTAGGGTTCTCATAGGAATTTTCTCCATATTAATCAAGATCTTTTGTCCTATACCTTTTTGGTGGCAGACAACTAGCTCTTTTAAATTTAAATATAGATATGTGTTGTCAAAGATATACATTGCATAGAGTTTCGCTAAAACATTCCATATTTTAATCCATCATGGGCCATGGCAATCCCAAATCATAGAAAATTTACCGAAGATTCAAAACAATTTTTAATGAATTAAATGAAGTTTTATTTTTACTACCAAAGTATCATCATTTATCATGGCATAAATAACATAATAACTAGTATACACTTAACATGTGACAGGGGAGAGGTACTTGAGATTGACACATGGGTTGGAGCATCGGGCAAGAATGGTATGCGACGCGACTGGCTCATAAGGAGTCAAGCCACGGGCCAAATTTTTGCTCGTGCAACAAGGTATTGTATACATATATATTACCTATGTCCCTTTTTATTAGTACCTTCTGTTCGCGCAGAAAGGTACTCATAAAAAAGGATAGAGATAGTACATGTCTAGCACAATTTCTCAAACATTTTTTAAACCCTTTTTCATACCTATTCTGATTGATATCCGCACGTAAAACAGCACATGGGTGATGATGAACAGCAAAACAAGACGCCTCTCCAAAATGCCAGAAGAGGTGAGGGATGAACTTACACCTTGGTTTATTGAGAAGCAAGCAATAAAAGAAGATACTCCCGAAAAAATCGTCAAATTAAACAAAGAGGCAAAATACATGAATTCCAATTTGAAGGTATGCCATCATTTTAATCGCGGTCAAACCACAATCCTTAACATTACGAATAGCTACTGTCAAATGCAGCTTGATGTCGAGGTTGCAAAAAAATAAAATAAATCATTTTAAAACCGTACATTATATTTTAATTGAACGCTTCCACGACACAAAATATTTACAATTAATGATTTTGTGTCACTGTCGATTTTGCAGCCCAAGAGAAGTGATTTGGACATGAACCAACATGTTAACAATGTAAAGTATCTAAGGTGGATGCTAGAGGTAAATTCAAAACAATATTAATATACTCATTATCATTCTTCAATATTTGTACCATCATTAGAATATCAAATAGTTAACTTTCATTTTTTTACAGACCATTCCAGACCAAATTCTAGAGAGTCACCAATTATCTGGTATCACACTAGAATATAGAAGGGAATGTGGAAGTTCAGATATAGTTCAATCACTATGTGAACCTGAAGAAGATGAAATAGTTCTTAATGGTATGGTTGAACCAGATTACTGCACAAATCTTCTTAATGGATTGTCTTTTGTAAAATCAGATATTATAAATGGTGGTGGAGTTTTGAGCTACCTTGAGAAAAGGCCAATAAGGTATACACATCTTTTACAAGCAAAGGGAGAAAAACAAAATGAAGAAATTGTTAGAGGAAAGACTACATGGAAGAGGAAATTCACTACATGTCCATTTTCTACATAGTAATGTATGTTGAAGTGGTCTTTGAGAATTGGGAACTGAAAGGGTACAAAGTTCAAATTGTACTATGGTGTGTGCTCACTAAGAAAATTCTTGGCATAAATGTAAACGATATTATGGGAATACAGCCAAGAAGCATTTGGAGATGTAATTCATGAAACTGGTGTGAGATATGATAATAATTTATTTATAATGAACTGTAGTGGTGGTTAAATGGTAAACAAATATCTGAATCTCTACATGTTTAATTTGAGGTTTTGTCAATATGATACTCATATTTCTTATGAAATTATGTTTTCTAAAATATAAATATTGACAAATAGCTTTTTGTTTTATAAAATGGTCGTTAATTTATAAATTTATAGAGCAAGAGTACCAGTACACCTCACTTGTACCGTAGAAGTTCCCATAAAAAATATGTTGTGAAGTAAAATGATTTTATACAGACGTTTTTATTTTTTTATTTTTTTTGAAGGAACGTTTTAATTATATGTCATTTTGGTTTCATGTTACAGTTTAAACTTTTAAAATCCTCTTCAAAAGAAAGATTAAACTTTTAAAATTTGTGGACAGATATTTATTGTACTTGTACATGATAAAATATAATTAGATATCTTATAAAACATGTTGAGTTTTAGTACATTTTATACTTACCTCAAAAAACAAAAGTACATTTTATGCTGCTTCCTCTAAGAGAAAAGTACATTCTATCTTGATAGGCAATGGAGGTTGTTGTATTGGTCCATCATGTTTGCTCAAAAATCTCATGATTTATCATAATATATCTCTGATGACGCAAACCTATCAAAACATAATTTCTTTTTTTTTTCTACTAAAAATGTATCGAAACATCGTATAAAACACATTATATAAGAGTAAGAGATGAGTGTTATTTAAACAACCACTTTTGTTGTGAGACAACCTAAATATACAAAGAAAAACGAGTGTTGACACAAAAATCAAAGCAATAGAAGAAAAAAAAGTAAAAACATAATATGAATATGAAAGAGAAAATTGTCACAAAAATTGTCATAAATTTTCTTCAAATAACATTAGGGGATGCTTTACACAACCCCACATAACTCTAAATGTCATACACTATAAAGCTCAACATCAAAGAGCAACACATAGCTCTAAATGTTGTACGCTATAAAGCTCAACATGTGTATTTGCGGTGTGTTTTCGAATTTAGGTCATTAAGATTGAAAGTTAATTTTCAACCAAGCGAACTTTTGAAAAATGGCCACAACCCAATAAAACTACTTGTATAGTTATATTTTTTTATTAATTAAAATTAAAAGAAATTGAAAAACATATTATTTAAACCAGCGTTCGGACGGCCAATGTTTGCTCTTTTTATTACATTAATGCTTATAATTATAAATGACCAACAATATTTTTATGAAATTTTATTTAATTTTAATTAAAATTATTTTGATTAAATTAATACACAACATATTTTCTCATCTACACTAACTTCATAGAAAAATGACTATGAAATACTTTGTTAAATAATATATTAAATTATTAATGCATGTGATTTCGGCCAGATGCATGTGATTTCGGAATATTGATTCCAGTCCATGTGAAGAAGAAAATGCCAATTTTACTTGCAGAAAGAAACTCAAACTATGATCCACTATTACCATATGAGAAGAATAAACTCGCAAACATTTACAATTATGAGGAGGAGGTTGATTTGATAGTATATACACAATTGTATGGCTCTATGAAAACCCATAAAAATTAGGAAGGAATCAAATCAAAGAATAATAATAAATGCACTACTACAATAGTAGTAAAAATTCAATTATCGCCTCTTTCTCTCTAGACTCCGGTGTAGTTGCCAAGACCATAGAACCAAAAATGTAACAATTCCCACTCCAACTGATGACCACAAAATTACAAGCCATAAAGGCATCGACTTGGGATATAAACCTGTCATGCAAACACAACCAATGTTTAATAATTCGTGAATAATACAAGCATCATGCATATATATATATAGTATGGTCTAAATAATAATAAAAATTGTGGATATGTCTAGTATGGTCTCAATAAGTTCTGGTGATTTGGTCAAAGACCGGCCAATTCCTTATCACCATTATTTGTCTTATATTATAAGCCATCTAAACATCTGACACCTGAATTAAAAAACTCAAGTAATATCATGAGTTTCATAAAAATATGGCTTTAATTCATCATATTTCATATAGACTATCAATGTAAAGATTTTTTTTACATCGATGATTAATTGTCCGATTATTAACATTCGATTTGTTGACAGTGTAAATGCTAAAAATACTGTATATTTTACTAAACAACGCTGTAGTTTCTCATTGTAAAATGACTTGTAGATTTATAATATGGGACAGAAAAGTAATAACTTATCATATGTGATTAAAAGTTGTTCAACTATCGTGTCCAAATTATAGGGAGGATGAAAGACCTACCATGTCCAAATTTGATGCAAATCAGAAGTTCAACGATACAAATGGCGAGAGAGAGCCAACAATATGCGCCAACCTTTTTCACTGGCTTACTGAAAAAATGTTCATGAACACTATGACAAAATGTTAAAAATTCATAAGGGTGATGTCATTCATCATAGCATGAGACTGAGAATGTTACCTGTCTTGAAGGTATGAGTTGTACTCCCGAATTGTTGGAATTGCAAGTAACCACCACAAAATTAATCTATATATAACAACTGAATTTCGTGGAGGTATCCAAAGACAAAACTTCAAAAAGAATGTGTTGAGCTCTACAGTCAAAAATACAGTGCAAAGACTGAGTACTTGAATAAATCGCCATGGACCCTGCAATGGATGCCACTCATCTTTGTCCCATTGAGCCGGTGTGAATTGGCCTAATGTTCGTTTCACCTGTAGTAGCGATCAAAGCGCGTTAAAATCACACCCACTCCCCTTAGCAATCATAATAAATTAACAATGAAATTTGGCTATAATTCTGTCAAGAGTCAATTAATATTTTTCTCATGGTGAAGGTACTAGTTATATGACAATACTATCAGAAACACAATTTTAGGGAGAGGAAAAGAAAAAAAACTATCAAACAATAAGTATTGCTGTGAAAAAGTATCATACATGCAAGATCAAATTCAATAGAAATCAAAGATTCAAACATAATGGTCTGACTTATGATAAAACAAATCAAATGGAAAAGGGGGAAAAGCATACTTTTCCAATTATATTAGGCTGTCGACTAAGACCAACCCACTTGTATGTTTTTCCATCGAAGTACCGGACAGTATTCATTCCTGCCCAAATCCCTGCAATATTAACCGAGTAAAAGATGTTACAAACAACTGTGGTAAATTTAATGCCAGAAGACATTACTTACAAAAATACTGCAAAAGCAAAACTACATTCTCTTTAATAAAAATAGGTAGCAAGTTTTCTGGATGAGGAGGGGATCAGATGATTCAAACAAATAATATTTAAAATAAAAAAAATCAAGAATTTACTGAATACCACCAGAATCATCAACTGAAGTGCACATGGTCTATCCAAAATTTTGCATTTCTAGGATGACAAAATCAAAATTTCAAAATAGGAACTGAATTTGCATGAAAATTAATATGGAACTAAGTATACTATATTATTGGCTTGAAAATCATTCTAAAAACAAAATTACCAACAACAGAAAAGTAACACCAAGTACTACTAGTTAAATCATTTACAATATGATGCATAATAAAGGTTCAACGGAGTCTGAAAATAAAGTCTGTGAAGGCATGTAAAAACATTAACAAACTATAAACATGTAAGGTAATTTAATAATTCTCATCCAAGATAATGAAAATATATATATACCTTCAGGATTTAGACAAGTAAAAAGATATATTCACATAAAAATTGATCTGAAACACTTACCAAACCAATTGCAGATCATGATGTCCAGAATAATACTGTCCCACCAACACTCGTTGAAATTTGGCAACATGTGACGGAAAGTAAGCTGAAGATGCCAACATAGATTGGTTTGTAAAGAACACAGAAGACATACCAAAACAATAAAACCTATGTGAAAAAAACCAGATTGTATTAATCAGATCAACCCTAACCTCCATCAACTCAAAACCAATTGATAACACCCAAAGAAGGGGCTGATTACGAATCAATATTGCCTTCCCCCACCAACCAATAATGTGCGCCAGAGCAAACTCATCAAAAATTGTCTCCTGAAAAACAAAGCATAACAAATAAACCTCCATGTTAGAAGATGTCAACATGAAGAAGCAAAGATCGATGAACTATTTGAAGATAATAGGCAAATGCACAAAGTTGGGAAAGAGGAAATCATACATAAACATTCTTAAACCTGCTGGCAGGATTTTCAGGCAGATATACACGGCAATCAGCACCATAAGATCTTTCTGGAAGTTCTGTCAAAAACCATACAAAGCAATAACAGGTTTGAAATTTAGTTAGCCATTTTTAAATATCCCATTAGGCATTTAAAATCTCAGAAACAACACCGATCTACAATGAAAAGATTTCAAACCGATTCAAAGCTAAACTGTAAGAATCAGATTAACTTACCAACGCCGAGATCAGGATGAAGATACTTCATGAACTGTCTAGCATCGTCCCGTTTCTGTGAGGGGATTATTAAGATTAAATGTTAGTTTACTTTTATTCAGTTGCTGGAAACAGTTAAAAAATGACAAAAGAAAGCAACAGCAGAGAGACAAAGTTGGAGGATCAAGCTAACACATGCAAATCCAGAAAGCATGCAAAAATTGAGAGGAAAGATGCACCAACAAAACGGAAAATTTCATCCTTACAAAATATAAATCATAACCAACCTGAAAAAGCAAAAAGGTGAGGGCAACAAGGTATACAACAGCTACCCCGTGTACCAAGCGCCAAATTGCAGGATGTGGCCTAATAAGAACCCTGAATGAAAAGAAAAAACCAGTAAAAAATATAATACACACGAATCTCTAATAAAGTTTAAGCGTTATAACTTGGGAGAACAATTTTAAAGTGACAAACTCACGTAGAAGGAGCTTGCAGCAAGCAATAAGTCAGAAAAACAGCAATCATTGCCCATACACCCCTACAAAGAAATAATTGTGTGGATATTTAGCATCACATACACACAGCAAAATGGTAAAGAAAGCAAAATGAACACTAATAAAACTAAAGATACCAAACCTTTTAACCGAAGTAACAACATCGCCTGATGCATCTCTTTCAGGATCAAGTGCTCCACTTGCCCAACTGACAATAAAATTAAATATAAAAAATTGAAGTGAGGGGAAAGGCTTTCAATTTATAAAAGAACAAATTTCCAAGCTTATAAAAGTTACACTACTTATTGGAAATTAGTTTATCAAGTGAAGCACTCACATAAGAAAGCCAGCACCAATAAGTAATAATGTGATCGTGCGAGGCTTGTATGCCCACGCAGTCCACGGATCATGTTCATCGTCATTTGACAAATGGGAATCACCGTTTTCTTTAACGACACAGTCATATCTGTTTGCTCTTCTATGACCATTAGATTCCATATTTACTGTTCCGGAGAAGCTACTTTTTCTAACTACAATTGAAATCAAATAAATAAGATCATCTGTAGATACTATGCAGATAGCCCCCGAGTTCTATGCACCTCGGTAGATCACCTCCTACAAGTCACAGAACACAAACGGGCACAAAAATTAGTCCACTTAATTCAAATATAAATCCATCATGTGAAAGTAAAAAAACAATGAGATTAATGGATATACACCGTCGGTGTAAAAAAAAATTACACTAACAACGAATCACAACACGTCAATACAACAAAGAATTACATAACTGCCTTTTATTTGAAACCGATGTAAAAACTTTACTATGACTGCATATCCCTTAATCTCTAAAACAATATCATAGATAAAAAAATTAGACCAAGTATTTCATTTACTATAATTAAAAGACACACCAGGCACTAGCATAACACATGAAATACTAACAAGACAAGATCTTGTTAAATATCCATGTATAGTTGCATTTCAATTACATGTTATGAGCACTTCATTTACAAGAGAAAAATATTGAGCAAATAACAAGAGTATGAAGAAGTACAGAATCCACAAATACCATTGTGTAATACTAAATTTCTAATATGCATGGTAAAATAATGATTCCAAACGATAAAGTGTAAACATACAAACTGAAAAGAGTTCAAAAAAAATCACAAAAATATTTATAATATACCTATTGCAGTATACTAAGTACATCAAGTACATTAACAGTATAGCAAGAGTACCGTAAGAAAACATGTAACAGTATCTACCAAGAGTCAATAACCTCTGCATAACAAAACCATTTAAATTAGGGTTCAAAATTAAAGATTTAACTAGAAACACCTATAAATCCCAACTCTGTAATGAATTGACAACACAATAAACCCCAACTCTGTAAATTGTAGCATATGGTACAATCTGGTGACAATTTATTGTCAAAACAGTATAACTTTTTGTAAAAAGCATTAAAAATAATAAATTGAGTGAGAGTTCAACAGTTCATCACAAATTCTTTAGTACATAATAGTAATCAACAATAATCTGAACATCATCATTAATCTCTAAATAGCAGCAGAAAACAATAGCAGCATCTGAACACAGAAGAGACTCACATGCACATAGCACAAATAATTCAAAAACTGTTAAGCAAAAAAAATAATATATATATTTTACTATATGTTAAACATCACTTGAAGATTCCAAGACGATTATAAAACCATGATGGATCTAAATCTGGCATGAGTAACAATAATTTAGAAAAAATGCATAATTAAACAAGAACAGTGTATATGGATGGATGCATGTAAAACAAAAATAATAAATAAAAAAGCACAATGAACCCAAAATTGATTGATGAAAAAAACAAGTGGGGTAAACATAAAAAACAAAAGTTGAATAAGAATTATTGAAGAATTAAAGAAAAAAAAGAAAAGGGTAGTGGGAAAATGACGTAGTACATACATGGAGTAGATTAGGCTATCTATGTACGTGTGTGTTGGTGTTGTACGAGAGTATGATTCGTTGGTAATGAAAAAGAGATTATTAATTATTGAGAAGAAAAAAAGTGTGTTATGTTATAAATGGAGTACTATCTATGAGAAGAAGAAGAAGAAGTAACAACTTACGTAAAGAGAGAGAAAAAGGACCCCTGGCCGTACGATTGGAGAAACGAGGAGATCGTAACCGTTAGATAAGAGAGATGAATCGGAGGAAGAAGGTTAAGAAGAAGAGTTTCAGGTTGAATTGATAATGATGAATAATGAATGAATGAATAAAATATATTGAAGTGGCAGTGACAATGAAAGGGGAAAAAAATAATCAATGATTTATTGTATATTGTTTCTTTCTCTTTCTCTTTCTTTCACTGTCTATGTGTGTTATAATGTTTTTGGTTTTTTGTAATTGTTGTTATTTGGTGTTGAAAGAGTCTGCAACAGCGGCGAAAAGGTGAAGGATGATGATGATGAAAAAATGTTAAGAGAGAGAGAGAGAAGAGAGTACGATGGTCAAAGATAGATTCAAGATGTTTTTAGATACGCACGATGACGATCCATCATCACCAACATTTTTTATTTATCATTATATACACCCTTTTTATTTTGAGTTTATTGTCCCTCTATATATATGTCTTATTACTCCTTTGCCCTCTATGTTTTTAATTTATTCTCTCCAAAATTAGTTATATGTAAGTTTTATCAAAAACATAAAAATAAGTA
>Ga0315913_1003147_pt1 | contig 19743 bp, 13 predicted proteins | sample MpolsnodulesMG_FD_207736 | JGI IMG/M metagenome (GOLD analysis project Ga0315913, IMG submission 207736) | Medicago polymorpha root nodule microbial communities from Los Angeles, California, United States - small nodules | ecosystem: Host-associated > Plants > Roots > Nodule | place: USA... | reverse complement strand
TTCTGGAATTTTTTATAAACATTGATGAAGATGGTGAAGGTGAGGAGAAAAGAAGATGAAGAAAGAGAAAAAAAAAGTCAGGTGGTGACAGTGTACTATCACTTGCAATAGACCTCCAAAATCCAATGGTTTATGTTTTAACAAATAGATTAAATGGTTAAGATTAAAAATTTAGTGAGGTTTACGGTGGACCATATAATGTTAGTCCATCTAAGACATTTGGGGTTAACCTCTTGACAGAAGAGACCAAAAAGTGTACCAAAAATGAAATTGAAGTACTCAAACGGACTTTTTTAGTTAAGGGACCAAAGTGATACCAAATAAATAATTAAGGAACTAAAATCGCATTTAAGCATATATATGAACTACTTTGCTAAAAAAGCATCTTGAAAGACTTGAGAATAAAGAATGATGAATCAAGTAAACTCTATTGTGATGATAAAAATGTCTATTAGTATAGTTCGTAATTCAGTGTAGCATGATAAAGTTAAACATATTGTACTTGACAAGCATTTCATCAAAGAAAAGTTAGACAAGCCATCTAATTTGCACTATAAGGCAACCTTGCATATATTCTAACTAAGGGATTGAACAACAATAATTTTGAAAGGATCGTTTTCAAGTTAGAAAAGATAGATATTCATTTATCAATTTGAAAGGGGTGGTGTAAATAATGTATTTTACTATTAGTAATAGTAATTTTTATTATTAGTAGTAGTTGTTTGCATTCGACTTATTATATCATTAGTACTAATAGGTTAGAATAATATAAATAAAGACGTTAGTGGTTATACATTATTCATAATCTATAATATAATGCTCAGTTTTCACAATTACCATAATTTAAGTGCTTTTACATCTCAAAAACCTGATCAAAAGATAAATTTGAACGAAGATTGTGAAATTTTCAATAACTTGATATCTGATTCCTGTTTTTTTTTTTTTTTTATATATATAAAGATTCATGCTAAAGTTTCTTAATTTTAAGCTTACATATACTTTAATCTGCTCAAGTGCAAAATGAAAGCAAGCTAATGAAGATTAACCCTTCTCCTCAGAAGTACGGTATAATGTAATTTGATTTCAAATGAAAATTTATACTTTTATGATGATTTTTTTTATAAGTAATTTGAAAATAATGTTCCAAAACTTTTGTTGAGATTTGTAGCATGCATTGAACTTTTTTTTATTAATGATAATACTAATGTGTTAATTGTTATGTTAGTTTTTTTCTCTTCATTAAGACTTGAATCATGAACCTTCAACTCATTAACCCTTAGCTCACAATTGAGCTATCCGATCTCGATATGCCTTGACCTTTTTTATTTTTTTAATGGTAATTAAATGTTAGTGTATTAATTATTATGTTAGTTTTTTTCTTTATTTGAACTTGAACATGAACCTCCAACTCTTTAACCCTTAACTCAAATAAGTTGAGTTACCCATCCCTATATGTTTGACCTAAAAATTAAATAAACATGCGTCCCTCTTTTTAAATTCTACTATCTCGATCAAAAATACGAGAATGTGAATATAAATTTGAGCTGTTAAACGTATAATTGCTAACTACTGCATAATGAATGCTCATTGCTCCTAACATCTGTACATATATTGTTTTATGCAAACTTAAACCGAGGGCTAAAGTCTTAAATAACGTTGTACCCGTTCTGGCTGAAGTATCAAGTATGAGTTAGCCTTTATGTGGCTGTCTTTGACCATTCCTATTTCCCGGTCCCATATTTCACAAGGATATTGTCAAGTACAATACGTAAATGAATGAAAATAGTTTCGTGGAGCCTAGTTTTACGAAATCGCAATAGACAATTCTAATGATATTAAATTTACATATAAAGTTTGTTTTACAAGACATATTTTTTAAAGTTTATAGTTTATAGGTTCGTATGATTAGAAAAGATTTGTTTGATAACAGTCATTTACTCATGAGTTTATATTTTATTTTTAATTAGCTTATAACAAATTTTTTATAAGTTGATTAAAGTAGTTTATAACTTGTATTTTTTCAGTTAATTCCATCACTTTAGTGTTAATTGAATTTTTTTAAAAATATAATCAATAATATATATATATTTTTTATGTCATGTCATATTTACGAGGTTGTTCAATTGTTAATTTGACTAAACATTGCAAACTCAACCAATTAATTTATTCTCTATTAAAAGTTTATAAATCACCTACTATAAATTTATCTGATGTAAACTAACGTATCAGTTACTCCCTCCATTTTTAAATATAAGCAAATTTTACTTTTTAGGTTCATTCAATTAATAATGTATGTGGTTTATAATATGGATGAGGCTTTCTTGATGAAGATGATGTGGAACCTCATAAATAATCCGGATGAGCTTTGGTGCATAGTTCTTATTAGGAAGTATGATAGAAATAACGATCTTATGGTTTCTTGCAACTCCCAGCCTTATGATTCCCCCCTATGGAAAGCTTTGGTTGGAATTTGGAATGATTTTCAACGCCATGTTTTTTGGAAAATAAGGGACGGAAGAAATACAAATTTTTGGCTTGATAAGTGGGTCCCTAATAGGAGCGAGCTCCTCCCATCAGCTACCCAAAATTTCATTGATACTACCATGTTTGTGCGGGATGTTTTGAATGCAGAGGGAGATTGAAACCTAAATTTTTTGAGTGAAAATTTGCCAACCAATATTGTGAATCAAGTGGTTGCTCTACCAACTCCAATTGATGCAGATGGGCCTGATGTTATGGGATGGGAAGGCACTAATACTCATAAGTTTACCATTCAGAGTGCTTATAGGTTGCAACATGGAGATATTAATGCCTTGGAAGGAGATTGGAGTTCGTTGTGGGACTGGAAAGGACCTCATCATATTCAAACTTTTATCTGGCTTGTAGCCCAGGAGCGCATCCTTACCAATTTTCATAGAAGCAAGTAGGTAGTGGCCATATCTCCACTTTGTTCTAGATGTGGGAGAGAAGATGAAAATACCATTCATGTGCTCCGGGATTGTGTCTATGCAACTCAGGTATGGCTCCACCTTGTTCCATCTCATTTTATAACTGATTTCTTTACCTTTCATTGCAGAGATTGGATTTTCAACAACCTCGACAACCGTGGGATGTGTGCAACTACGAAGAACTGGAAGACCATTTTCATGACATCTTGTTGGTTCTTATGGACGTGGAGAAACAAAGCTATCTTTGAAAATGATTTTCACCAGCCAAACAACCCTGTCATGGTGATCCAAAACTTTACTACTCAGATAGACCTTTGTTCTACCATTTCGCCCCATCGCAATCTTCAACGAAAAGAGACGATCTATGTGGGTTGGGATAAACCTTCCGAAGGATGGATAAAACTCAACTGTGACGGTGCATGCAAAGGTGGTGGAGAGAATTCAGGTTGTGGTGGCCTTTTACGCAACTCTGATGCAAGATGGTTAAAAGGCTACATTAGAAAGATTGGAGTGTGTGACGCGCTTCATGCTGAATGGAGGCATTCCCACTTTGGTGCGGCGTATTCGCAACCTTTTGGCTTTAGATTGGCATGTCCAGTTTCGTCATACTTGGAGGGAGGGTAATCGTTGTGCTGATTGGATGACAACCTTTAGCCTTTCTCTGGACTCTTTTGGTGTCACTAGATTGGAGTATCCTCCTAGTGCTCTCCATAAATTTCTTTTTGATGATATTTTTGGAACTTGTTTTCCTAGACATGTTCAATTAGTTGTTTAATTTTCTGCCGAGCCTTTGGCTCTCTTTTGTACCAAAAAAAAAACGGAGGGAGTATCTGTTTACCAAATTTTTTTAATGGAACACGAATTAAACTCAATGATACAATTGCACTGTAACCTCCCACTTCTGATAGCTTTTGTGGTTGCTGACTTAAATATAAATTGGCACTAGACCCTCTTGTTGTTGGGGCCTGGGGGCGTTGAATATTCATACCACGTGAGATGAATTGAAAATTAAGTTTAAATTGGGCATCGTGGTCATTTGACATCCTTTATTTAAATCATGTAGTAGGAGTACTAGCTTAGGTCAACTACCACACTCTAGCCGTTGGATGATCATGTGCCTCATCAAATGTTGGTTGATTGTCCTTATCAATCAAAACCACAAAATGAGGAAAACACAAAACTGAGGTTGTCTTCCTCTCTACGTATTCATGGAGTAGTCAACTGATTGGTTGTACTAAAACGTTGAACACATTAATATTGATTTTGATGTCAAACCAAGTATCATAAATGTCAAACCGAACCCCTTGTTTTGTTTGATTAAATGTTGTTTGGCCACACCATCTCAACACCGTAAAATCCCAATATCTATAGCTATAGTTTGTAGTCTTTTTCCAATTTTTACCAATGTGCTTAACGATGAAACTCACGGACACAAACTGTTGAGAAGAGGAGGATTGTGAATTCAAACTCTAACATAGCATATCAATTGTTTAGGCATCCTTTCCTTTAATACATGAACTGTATTCAAAGGACTATTGTCTTGTCTTTTTGTATAGACAAGATAGCATTACTATTACAAAACTAGGCCATTAGTCATTTTGACTTACTTCTTAACAATACTGGAAGAAGTTTAAATATTGCCGGAGTTTGGGTTAATATTTATTTTGATGTCAGAATGTGCAACAAGTAATTGTAATAATCCTTAAATGTATTTAAATTCTAAAATAGAATTTGATTGTGCATCTCATTAATCAAAATAGGCTCTCGTGTTAAAATGTTACTGTCATATCAGTCTATAAATATACTTATTTATAATCATATTAATTCTTATAAATAGTTGTTTATGGTCATATTAATCCTTATAGAAAAAGAGTTGTTGTCAACATTGAAAGATTACTTTAACATAATTGAAAATATGCAAAGTGGCGACTCTTGGTGATTTTCATTGCCAATTAAAATGTCGATTTATTCATTTAATTTTGAATATGTAGAAAAAAGATCACCTTTTGGAGGCAAATTTACCATTCACAGGTTAAAACTTAAAAATCATTAGATAAAACTCTTGAAGTTATAAATTCCCATTATGTTGAGTTGAGTGATAAAAATACTCAATCATTTATATTTTGGAATTAAATCCCCCACTGCCTCTATTATAATACGTGAGAGATCATAAAGTATAAATTTCAGATGCAATTTCACATGTGTTGTTTTTGTTGTTTCGTGATAAAGATGTTGAATTTTTTTTTTTTAAGTTTAGTATAGACTAAAAAATTACTTTTTTAATAGATGCTGATTAAATGGAATGTTTAGAGTTCAAATTTCAACCTTTATATTTAAGCTCATGGAGATAGAGAAACTGAATTTATATGTGGAAATGTATATAAGTTTTTTGACAAAAAATATAAGAGATTAAAGTAAAGTAGATATATAAAGGATGAGATCTATATTTTGGCGAATACCGTAACCGTATGATAATGATTCACTTCCATCAAAAGCTGGCCAAATTAGGCATTGACCTAACAAAAGGAATCGAGTTGAGTAGTCTTGATTACTTTATTTCATCTTTATATGCAACAATATTACTTTTTTCATCGTAAGAGAATCCATGATAAAATTCAAAATTATTAATTTTGTAAAGTTCTAACTAGTTGCCACTTGCTTTTTACCCGTTGCCATGACCTAGACATATGGTCAACTATAAACAAAACAACAAAGTGGAAAAGCTGTAGGGAGACACTTACGAGGAGAGATCGATCACTCTAATTTTATTTTATTAGTGGAATGCACTGTATATATGGTATCTACCCGATGCTACTTTATAGAAGTCAAGTAGAAACGACCTCTTTATTATAGTAGTATTATTTTATTTTTGGATTTGGATACACACACAAGAACCTCTTCACAAATCACAAGTAATGTGAACTATATTGTTATTTCAAAACATGAAAAGTCAAATTCAGGATATATATCCTAATGTAAAAAAAGGAAATATATATCCTAATATTGTGATCTATTGCACAGCTAGTCAGCTACAAACCAACAAATTTAAGCATTGATTTTCCATTTTTAGATCGAAATTAAGCAGGATGCTACAAATAACACCTATCACGAAATGTAACATTAATAATTAACCATGTGAGTTGTTTTGATCATTAATATAGTATAGCAAATGCTTGAAAAGGACAAGATTCTAAACCAATCAAACATGAGTAAAAAAACTAGGCTTTATAAAAAAGAGTAGTGATATTTGTAAAATCATTGGTGACTTCTTTGTTGACACATTTGGGTGCCATAGTTTTTTGGTGTCATTGGTTCAAAATATTAGAGAGAGAAAAAGGAAGAGAGAGAATAAGAATAGTATAATGTAAGGAAATACTTGGGTGCCATAGTTTTTTGGTGCCATGGGTTCATTTTAGATGATAGAATGATTAAAATAAATTATTTAGATGAGAGAGAATGAGTTGTTAAAAGAGAGATAGACACAAAGGTATCAATGACACCAATGACACTCAAGTGCTACCATGTAAGTATGAGATAGAAAATTGTTAAAAAATTGTAAAAAATAGTTATAAAAAAATCATTTCTCTTTAAAAAATATAAGTAGTGGTAATTTACAAACAATGAACGTAGTTGATCGGTTAAGGAAACTAGTACTATACGTCCAACTCCATTGACTTTATTGATTGCTTGCGCCAAGAGACAACAAATATTACAATATTCATGTATTTTCTTTTTTTTTATTACACTACTCCCTCCGTCCTTTAATAGTTGACACCATTGACCTTATTACGTATGTCAATGCATAATTTTGAGCTTAAATATCTTGATAATATATTAGAAAAAATTATGAAAATTTGATATTTTGAAAATACTCATTGAAACAAATCTAACGACATCTTATATGGTATTATTTATCTTTGTATATTAGTAGAAAAATATGGTCAAAGTAAGTTAGGTGAAAATTAGACATTTTCAAATAAATCATCTATTATAGGACGGAGAGAGTATCTTATAATAAGGTGAGTTTGAGTATGATGACTTTGTTGATTTTGTCTTTATATCTCTTTTAATGAATTATTTTCTTTTGATCAAATAATTAATTTTTAGTATTTATCTATCGAGTAAATAAATGATATGGTGAATAATTAATTTAGGTTTTGATTTGAGTGGAGGTAAGCTATATATGAGTTGGTGCTAAGTTTTGGACTAGGCAAGGCGGTGATGATATTCATGTTTTGTTGAAGATTTGATTTGTTTTCTTGGTTTGCCACTTTCATTGGACTTTCGTATTGGAAGAAGAGAGTGGTAGGACCTACCACCAACTCCTCTTTTGGACTTTGATACTAAAGTAAACATAGTTTTTGTCGCGTTGTAATTCAGCCATTATTATTAATTATTTCAAATTGCATTGAAATAATAAAATATGAAAAAGTCTAACCATTATGTACCCTTGGATTGACGATACTTGTTTGACTTTCCCATCCTCCACTCTTTTATAAACAACCCTTTCTTTCTCTTCTTCTTCAACCTAAACAACACACAACACAACACAACACAAATAAAACTAAAACTAAAACTCTCTTCTTACTTACTTTCTTTTCTCTCTCAAAGTTTCTTCTAATTCTTTCAAGATGGTTGTAGATCCGGTAGTGATTTCAAAGATGAGGATGGATGAACAAAGAGCTATTCAAGAAGCTGCTTCTGCTGGATTGAAAAGTATGGAGCAACTAATTCGTGTGCTTTCTTCTCAAACTTCATCTTCTTGTTCTTCAAATCAACTAGATCTGCTCAATAAACTTGATTGCACTGAAATTACTGATTTCACTGTTTCTAAGTTTAAAACGGTTATTAACTTGTTAAATCGTACCGGTCACGCTCGTTTTCGTCGTGCACCTTCTTCTTGTTCTTCTCAATCTCAATCTCAATCTCAATCTCATGTTCAACCTCAGAAATTCAACACTCAACCACAGTCAACTACTCTTGATTTTGCAAAACCGATCCAATTCGTTAAGTCAAATCTAAATCCAAATCCCAATCTCAATCCCAATCTCAAACCTAAAACTAATCAATCTGCTGATTTATCTGTTTCTCAATACTCTAAATCAAAGGAAGCATATAGCAGCATCTCCACCACTACTTCGTCTTTCATGTCCTCCATCACCGGAGACGGAAGCGTTTCCGACGGTAAAATCGGTCCTATCATTTCCTCCGGCAAGCCACCTCTTGCTTCATCTCACCGAAAAAGGTGTCACGAAGCTACTACAATCTCCGGTAAAGTCTCATCCTCCGGTCACTGCCATTGCTCTAAGAGAAGGTAAACACTAAATTCTCAAGTAAATTAATAAATAAATAAAAATAGTAAATTGATAAATATCTTGTTGTTTTTTCTTAATCAGGAAATCTCGTGTGAAGAGAACAATTCGTGTTCCGGCGATAAGTTCAAAGGTCGCTGATATACCATCAGACGAATTTTCGTGGAGGAAATACGGTCAAAAACCTATTAAAGGTTCACCTTACCCACGGTAATTTTCTATTCCGATAACCGTCAAACTCAACCATATGAAAATTAATTAATTAGTGTTTATACTTTAAGATCTAATTGTAATTGTAGTTGTAATTAATTAATGGTGTATATTTATGAAATTTGCAGTGGTTACTACAAGTGCAGTAGCTTCAAAGGATGTCCGGCGAGGAAGCATGTAGAAAGAGCACAAGACGATCCCAATATGCTTGTTGTTACCTACGAAGGAGAGCACCGTCACGCGCAAACCGTCGTTACCGGCGCCGGATTCATATCTCAGCCTCTTTGAGCATCGGTGGTGATCGGAAAATCTACGGAAGCTTTTGTGGTGAAAAGTGAGAACGGCCGTTTGCATTTGATGACGGAGTTATGCTCTAACCGTAACGGTGACGGAGAAAAAACGGAGATTCCAAGGGAGAAAGAGTAGGAAAGTCAACTTTTACTTTTGTGGACCGCAATGAATGAGTCGTCTACGAGTTGTGATAAGGACTTTTGTGTAAATCCGGCAAAACAATTACTATTATGAAATGAAATTATACAAGTTTTATTTATTTATTTATTTATTGGTTGGACTTTGGGCCAGTTGTTTTAATTTAATTGATTTAGTATATATTCGGAGATCTAGTCTAATCCAAGTTGAAAGAAAAGTATAGATTCCATAACCACGGGTTGAAAAGAAAGAGTGCGAATGGAAACAAAGTCAAAGGTGAATTTTGAATATGAGGGTAAAGTTGGAAAAGGAGAATAGAAGAGTGTGGACATTTGAGCTTTGGTCCATTAGAATGTCGATTGGTGTCCAAGTGGGTCCCCCTTCCAGCTGGTTGATTCAAATCTGCCATTGTAATGTCCATTTATGAAAGACCAAATCGATCGAGTCAATATGAAGGACCAAATCATACTTCATAGATAAATTTAGGTTTATTATATCCAAACAATTATTAGATATAAAAAATACTAGAAACAATGGTATTCAAGATTGCATTGCTTGAACAAAAAAAAAAAAGGTTGAAATTTGATGAACAATCCACACGGTAATGATTCAAGTTTTGTTTGGATATTTGTGAAAAGGAAGGACAGTGATTAAAGTTGGTAGCATGGTATTATTAGGTGGCGTATGTGGTTCCTTTTGATGTTAGGCTCGTCGATATAGATCTAAGGGTCAGGGTAAAAAGCTCTCCTAAAGTTATAGGACAGGGTTAGTAAATTCATTCTTCACACCAAATTATGCTCGACTTAGTTTTGCAATGCCAGCTTGCTCTACAGTGCGGTGACATCGGGACATATGGACTAGGCTAGGGTCCATTTTCTCGATGGTATAGACCAGGTCCCTTCAAAGTCATTAACTCATATGGATCAATGTATGGGTTGTCCTAAATACACCGAATGAGGCTTGTCCATAGCAATCGACCGATTTTTTATTTTTTTTTGGTTACAAGGCTAACAAAGACAAAAACCAACAGAAAAAGAAACTTTTTTTTTGAAGAAGAAAAGAGAAAGAAACTAACGCCTCAGAAAGAGTGTTCCTAATTCATCCGACTGCAGCAAAGGGAGGAGCCCCTCAGGAGGGTGGGAGTGAATGAACAAATCAACATCATTTGAAGCTCCAAGTTTGGCCATAAAATCTGCACAATGGTTACCTTCGCTTAGCGTATGATGAACTGAGAAATTTCTAGAACTGATGAGGTTTTGGATGTTCTGAATGAACACGGCATAGATATGATAATGATTTAATTCTTCCTTGATGAGGTTAACAGTGAGAAGAGAATCAGAGTAGCAGGCCACCTCGTTGTAATTAAGGTGGATTGCTAGCACAAGACCATGATAGAGCGTTGTGAGCTCCGCAAGAAGGATGTCTTCGGAATGAATAATGTGGCCTGAGAATCCTGATATGAAGCTGCCCGCATGTGTCCTAAGAATACCACCAAAACCAGTTCGGATGGGGGCACCATTACAGCTACCGTCAACCTTCAATATGGTACAAAGATGATTATTGTTGTTCCATCGAATGTATCTGTCCATTGAAGGTGTTGTTCTGGTGACATGGAGAGACGACTGAAGGTGAGAAAAACACAAGAAGAGGGGGTTGAATTGTGTTTACTTTTTCTTCGTTTTCTCCTACTGAAGTCACTGTTCAGAAGCTGATAAAGTTCAGCTTCTGAAGTGATAATCAGAATCTAAATGCAACAGATAAAACAGAGAGAGAGAGAGAGAGAGAGAGAGAGAGAGAGAGAGAGAGAGAGAGAGAGAGAGAGAGAAGAGAGACAAACCAATTATACAGGTTCCTTCCACAAACCGGAAGTAGTCTTGTCCCCCTTGCACTTCTAAGGAGAGTTCACTAAAAATGTAATATCAAATTACAACTGCTTAATGCTACAACTAGCAAGAGACTTCAAATTACTCAAGCACAACTGCAAGAGATTTTCTATGCTCTTGAACACAGTCAAGAGACTTCCAATGCTCAAGCACAACTACAAGAGACTTCTATTGCTCAAGCACGCAAGCAAGAGACTTCTAATCAAACAGAATTACAAAGAAGTTTGTTTGAGTTTGAACACTTGATATACAATCAGTGGTGTACGTTCACAATACAAATCAGATACAGACTCTTAAGACTCTAGAATTTCTAAGATATGAACTTTGATAAGAAATTCTAAGTAACTTTAGATGCAGAACAATAACAGAGTTTGACACTTTGTGAATTGTTGTATGAGTCTTGTATTTTTGTGTGTCTGCATATCCAACTAGCAGGTCTTCACTCCTTTATATAGAGGTGTGAAAGATACGTTGGGAAATTGTCAGCACATTAAAGAGTCGTTTGAAACTTGATCAAAATCACCAATGATCTTTTGCCTGATATGGTTATTGTCCTATGAAGGATCAATTTCAAATGCATTCCTAGTTTGAAGGAACATAACTGCAAGCATAGCTGTTATTCTTGTCTTGTTGCAGAGACACGAACAGAGTAGTGGAGGAAGTGGTTGTACAGTTCGTACAATTGTCCTTTGTCAACGCTCTTGATAGAACAAGCATCCAATGCTTTCAAATTCTTTCACAACGACCGTTGCTACACTCTTTTAGTCTTTTGCAATGCTGGACGAGATTAAATCCAATGAACAACCTTTGAAGCTTTAAGTCTCTCATCTCCTGATGAACTTCAGCTTCTGGTGATCTTGCTTCTGAGGATATGCTTCTGACGAACTTGCTTCTGATGACATCATCACTTCAGGAGCACTTTTCTTCAGATGCTTCAAGCTTTAATCTTGTTGATTCCTTTGCTCTCTTTTGTTCTTCCAGAACCTTATAAAGATATCAAAAAAAAAATCTATGGTCCTGTGCACTTGAACAAATATTAGCATATCCAATCGACAATTTTTAATACATTGTTATCATCAAAACTCTAAGGGTAATGTATGTCAAACTCATTTTGTTCCAATAAACACGTCTGCAAAAAATTGTTCACAAACTCTAGAGTTTAAGCATAAATCAAACAAATTTGAATTGAGGAGGGACTAATTCTGGGTGCAAAAATATTTTTTAGGGACTAAAAGAACTATTAAAATTAAGTAAGGACTAAACTTAAAAGGTCCCAATTTTATAGGGATCAAAAACATATTTTACCCGTAATATGTATTTGATTGAATCAAAGGCTTCCATTTTATCACCATAATATGTATTTGATAGAATCAAAGGCTTCCATTTTAGAAATATATATTAGAGTCATGACTTCCATTGATAGAATCAATGTGTTATAGTTTAATTGATCCATGATTTTTATATACCAATATGTTGATTAGGTATTGCTTATTTGTTCCATGATTTTCAACTTTGATTTGTTCACAATGTATTGCATGGAAAACTTTGAAGCATTTGTATGTATTACTAACATAATGTATTAGATGATTTCAATTTACTATTTTTATTTTTCATGAACCAAAATTAAAGTCTATCATATCAATTGATATTAGAATTAAAGGTCAGGATTTGAAAAACTTACTCTTGGAGTCAAAATATCCACCCTATAAAAAAAAAAGAAAAAAAGAGAGTCTCCATTGCACTTCCATCTTTTTTTTTGTGGTGTTCGGAGTTTGAACCCCAGACCTTCCATTGCACTTCCATTTGATTAAGTATTTAACACTACTATATAACATTTAATTACAATTATTCAAATAAACAAGTAAATATCATTAAATTACAAAACATTGTTTATGGTATATTATATAAGTAAATAAATAATAATAATTGTATTGTTATTAAAAAAAATTATAACAAGAAAACGTGTTTCCTTTAAGGAAACTGTGTGAGTTCGATAAAGAAATAAATCATATTTCTAGAATATTCTTCTAATTATGTTTGAAACATATGAAATGGTAAAAAGAAACTAATAAGTATAAGTAGTATTAACAAAATTAAAATCTAAGGAATAATAGATAAATTCAATATATTATACTAATGAAAAGTAAATAAAGAATAAATTTTTGTCAAAAAAATAAAATAAAGACTAAATTATATGTATGCGGTTTAGTTTGATTTTAAAAAATTAATTTAAAATTTTATCCGATACGAGTGGTTTACGCAAAGAGAGATGTTAAACATTACGAATGTGTTCCCCACGAAATTTCAATAAAAATGACCAAGCATGGGTACAATGATAAATAAACTTTAAATTATGGACAAAAATGCAATCTTGATTTAATAGTAGTGCAATTTTTCGGTTTTGTGTACACTGTATTCGTAATATATATCATGTCTGTTATGCAAAATAAAGTTCAAACATGTGCATTTGATTTTAAAAATGGTTTTGTTTAAATTTTAAATTTCTATAGTAGTCGTTGAAAAGCCTCAAAATCACAATGATTTTAAAAATGATTTTAGAAATATGGTAACTATTTAATGATCATTTGATCATAATGATTCTTGAGATATGACATTTAATGTCGTTATTAAAAAAAAATCACAATGAATTTTTTCGGTAAAAAATTGTATGGTGAGAGAATATCAGTTTTGTACAAGTGGGGAATACCGTAAATATGGAAGAGCACTCAAAAATATATTTATATTTACTTATCTTCAGGGATAATAGCAGGGCTCAAAATCTATAAATCCAAAGTTTGTCCTTTTACTACTAGACTGAACTCTTAGAGTTTGAAAATACAAAAAAAAAAAAAAATTATAAAATGGATTTTTATTTTAAATTAATCATGACAAATACTTGTTTTTTTAAAAATCTTACTAGCCTACCTAAATTGGCATCGAGGAGAAAAAATTACATATTCCTTATACTCGGATCATCTTTCACCTTGATTTTTTACTAAAAGAAGTTTTTGATTTAATTGCTCTTGCTTATTGTCTACTAAAAGAAGTTATTGATTTAATTTCTCTTGCTAATCATTGTCACCGGGGAGAAAGAATAACATATTCCTTATACCCGAATCATCTCTCATCTTGATTTTTTACTGAAAGAAGTTATTGATTTAATTGTTCTTGCTAATTGCAATTGTTTGATCAAACACATTTTCTTGAAGTTGATGGCAATTGTATATCATGTCTGTTTATCAAAGAATTAGGCTCATTAAAAAACAATGCCACATCATTTAAAAATGTTGAATAAACATGTAGTTTGTCAACTCAACATAACACGTCAACATTTTTCCATGGTTAAATCCCACCAAATACCAAAAGTGAAAGAATTTAAAATAATACAGGTTGAATAAAAACTGGTATGAAAGAGAAAAACGTAGAAAAACTTAAATTTAATATAAAATAAATTAAACAAATTAAATGACATTAAAAACAAGGAAAACAATTCATTATAATGATGGACTTATGAGAAAGCTACAATGGGTTGGATCATTAGGCTAAGAGCAACCACACAAGTGAGATTGATATCACATATTCAACCAAAATCTTAAGGCATTATATATATTGATCATCTCACGTATATGTTGTTCAACATCTACTTTTGTATCCAATGTATAAATTTATCTCACACTTGACACAATAACATATCTCAACTAATTGTCTGACTTTTTGCGTCTGTGATATCGAGACATAGCCAAATAAGGTTAGACGAAGGACCAACATGCTAGAAATGGTGGGTTTGTGGTGGTTTCATGCAAGAATATTTTTGTTTATTTCTTTCATGAAAAGAGAGAAATGAAATTAGAAAAAAGAAAAAGATGGAAAAGGTATTTGAACATGATATAAATAACAAGAGAAAAATGTAAGTTATGTGTGGTTTGTCCGTGAGAGTATAGCGAATAGAGTAAGTTGTTGGTAATTTTATGGGTTTGTTGAAGGAGTTGGAGGTTATTGGATAGTTATATTACCCAAAAATTAAAATCAGTTAAAAATAAACATGTATTTTGTCAACTCATCATAACACATGCATTTTTCAATTGTCACATTCAACCAAAGACAAAATATGTATTTTGTCTAATAAGCATGTATTTTGTCAGATCAGCATAACACGTTTGCAATTTTCTGTATTCATTTTCCGCCAAAGACCAAAATTGAATGAATTTGAAATAATAGAGGTTCAATAAAACAAATTCACATGAAAGAGAAAGACATAGAAAAACTAATTTTTTTTAAAAATTAAACAAATGACATCCAAAAGTAAAAAATAAAATACAGTTCATCATAATGTTGAGACTTTCGAGGGATGCTCCATTGAATTTGATCATTATATTAGACTAAGAGAATCCAATTAAGTGAGTTTGACACCATATCTTCATCCTACATCTTAAGACATTAGGTATATGAGTGGCATCACTTATGTGTCACTCAGCATATGCTCTTACATCCAATTTGAAACTTTAACTCAGACTCGATACATTAACTTCTATCCCTCAAGTATGATACTATCCACTTCAGGGATCTACCACTAGGAACCTCCTCTGCTTCCTCACAGTCAAATCAGGATATAACACCATTGTTGAACCTTATGGGGGAGTCAACACTGGTCTGGATATATCCATTGAAAAGAGATCAACCATACAAATGAGAATGATACTAGACTATTCTTGGCCCAAGTGTCCATACTAGAGAATAAACATAATTGCTGGTAATTTATGGGATTGTTGACGAAGTTGAATATTTTTGGGTAAGTAATTTACCAAAATTTTTGGCTCGATTAAAACAATGTCACAACATTTAAAAGTGTCTAATAAACACGTATTTTGTTAACTCAAAAAATCACATAAGAGTTTATCCATGATTAAATCCATCAAAGACCAAAACTGAAGGGATTTAAATTACTAGAGATTAATTAAAAAATATTGCATTAAAGCGAACGATATCCAAAACCTTAAATTTGATATAAAACTTAAACATCTACTCTTATATTAGTCATCTCATTTATATAGTTGTCAATAACTACTCTTGCATCCACTGTGGAACTTTAAGTCAAAATTGACACGTTAACCTGTTTACCTTAAGTGTAAAACTTGATGCATTTGTGATTCGGTGACATAGCGAAATAAGGCCAGACATGGACACAATATGGTAAAAAAGGTGGATTGATGGTGTTTAAATGGATGTAGGTTTATGTTCCTATATTTAATGAAAATAGACAAAGGAAATTAAAAAAATAAAGAATATGAAAAAGAAATTTGAACATGGGAGAAATGATAAGGAAAAAAAGTTGTTTGTATTTTGTCCGTAGAAGTACTAGGAATAAAGTGAGTTATTGGTAATTTTAGGGGTTAGTTTGAAGGAGTTGGATTTTTATGAGTAGTATTTTACCAAAAAAATATACTCGATTAAAAAAGTGTCACATTATTTTAAAATGTCACTTTGTCAACTCAATATAAAACATTTGTATTTTCCATTGTCAAATTCCACCAAATACTAAAAGTGAAGGTACAACAACCAACAACAACCAAGCCTTATCCCACTAAGTGGGGTCGGCTATAGAGATTCTTTTTATTTTTTATTTTTTATGTTTGTTGTAGATGCTAACGTAACCCTTTTCTTTTATCTAGGATTGCGACTAAAGCTACCACAAACAAGATTAAAGTTCAAAAGTGGAGGTATTTGAAAGAACATAGGTTGTTTAAAAAAGCAATTGCATGAAAGTAAACGACATCCAAAAACTTATATTTAATATAAAAAATTAAGCAAAGGACATCCAAAAACTAAGATAATAATTTATCATATTATTTGGAGCTCCGAGGGATCCTACAATGACTTGGATTATCATGTTTGGCTAAGAGAAACCTGATAGGTGAAATTGACACCACATCCTCATCCAAAACCTTAAGACATTAGTTATATTTGTCATTTAATTTATATCTTGCTCAGTATATACTCTTGCATCCAATGTAGAAGTTTTACTCACAAATGACACATTACCATCTCACCCTTAAGTGTGAGATTCTTTGTGTCTATGATATGTTGAGATGGAAAAATAAGATAAGAGGAACAACATGGTAAAAAATGTGAGCTGGTGACTATTTTATAGAGGGGTTTCTTTGTTCCTTTCTTTAATGAGAAGATAGAAAGTAAATTAGAAAAAGAAAGAAGACGGAAAAAAGAATTTGAACATGAGAGGAATGATAAGAAGAAAAACTAAGGAGATTGTGTTTTATTTGTGACAATATAATTAATAGAATGAATTGCAGATAATTTATGAATTTGTAAAGGAGATGGAAATTATTGGATAATCATCCTACCAAAATTATAGACTCAATAAAAAAATGTCACATCAAATTAAAATGTCTAATACACATGTATTTTGTCAACTCAGCACAACAAGTCTACGTTGTTCTACTGTTAGGTCATACGAAAGACTAAAAGTGAAGGAAGTTGAAATAACAAATATTGAATAACAAATATGCATTAAAGCGAATGACATCCTCGGCTAAGAATTAAGATAAAAAAATTAAACAAATGACATTCAAAAACTAACAAAATAAATTACTATAATGTTGCGATTTCTATGGGAACTACATTGGGTTGTATCATCATTAGTCAAAGAGCAACAACACAAGTGAGGTCGACATCACTTCTTCACCCAAAGTCCTAAAGCATCAGGTATATGAATAATCTCCCTCAAATGTTTTTCAACATCTACTCTTGCATCCAATGTCAAATTTTAATTCACAATTGACACATTAACATTTCTCCATTAAGAGACTTTCCGTGTCTGTGATCCACCACCAGGAAGCACTCCCTCCCCCCACCCAATGTTCAACTGGGATACGATACCACCGTTGGACCTCATAGGGGAGTCAACATTGATGTGATTCGATACATTGTAGAAAGAGAAACCACGCAAGCGAGAATGATACCACATCTTCATCGAAAAATTGAAGACTTAAATATGAGTTTTATTAATTTATTTGTTGTTCAACCTCCCATTTTTATTCAACATTGAATTTTAACCGACACTTGACACATCAGAGCATTTTTTCTCTCTAATATTACAAAATTCTAGCCCGTGCTTGGCACGGGTGTCCATACTAGTTATTTATAAAATCACCATGAGAAATAAAATCAATCATGTAACCAATTAATATTTAATAATGTTTCAAAAAGTAGTAACAATTGATTTATATAAACAGAAAATGGAAACAAACTGAGTCGTACTAAGATCATGAAATCACAGAAACAAATGAAAGAAAAATGAAAATATATAGAAACGTCTTATGTAACTAAAAGTCAAGGAAAGAAAATTTGAAGGGGTGATTTAAAGGAAAAATGACCATAAATTATCTATCTTCGGTAGATCAAGAAGAAGATAAGTGGCAACGGCTAAGATTTCAAAATGAGAAAAGAGAGAGGCAGTAGTAGTATTTATTTTTGAAAAAATCGTTAGAAGAATCAATTGATTTAGAAATCAATAGAGTAAGGTTTTTTGGTTAACACTGGTTTCGCAAATCTATTGCATTCTTTTTTATAATATTATTGAAATACTTAATTAAAAAAATCAGTTTAATCTCGTTAAAATACAATTTTTTTTTACTATTATAGGAATGATATCATGAACTACATAGAAAACTTGTATTGATATTATTTGCAAAAAATACTGATAAACAAATGTGATAACGTAAATATACAATTAAAACACAATAGAAAAGCAGAAATGCAAATGTTAATGTCCATCTTAATGATGATAATAATAGTATAAATAAAAGGTAGTGCATGAGTACTGAAGTATGTTATTAGGTCGATTTGAACGACTATGCTCCATGATTCTTTGACCTCATGTTGATCTAAGTATGTTATTAGATCTCGACGTCACAATATTTTTTGTGGAGGTTGACAATGGTGTATGGAAGAGAAATAGACATATGAAATAATTGAAGAAACATATGGAGTATATATAGGTAAATAGTATAAGTAAAATACAATTTGAACAAATAAAAAAATATGATGCAAATAAATAAAGTGATGCAATCCAATTGGCTTATTATGTAAAAGATGTCACATGTTACAATGTAATTGCTTTACATATTAAAATGTGATGATGTTACAAATTTTGTTTGAAGTACTTATTTGTATTAATCAACAGTTGAAAAAAAAACATTTGAAACATATTTTATTAAACATAATTGATTGGAATACTTATTTTTAGAAACATATACTTATTTGTTTCATAATATTGAACAGAATTGAGTAACTTAGTATTTATAATATGCATCTAAATTATAAACGGATACAATTGATTTTGGTGCAACAAATGACCATGATTGATTGAAACTTAATATATAGTATACATTTCATTTGAGACATATTTTTCTCTTGAAAAGCAATCAAATAAATAAGTTTTTTTTTCCTCCATCTATTAGAATAAATCATTACCATGAATTTAAATTGAAACGTTAGTAATAGTTAAAAAAAATTGAGACGTTAGTAATTTATACGATATGAATATTAGATTATATAATCCCCTTTTAAACAAACCTTAATTATCATGCTAATATTATTTCACTAAAATAATAGGCAGCATCGTTGCAATAGTTAATGCCACCATTAGAATCAAACATGAATATTATCATCAATGACTTAGTATTTATAATATGCATCTAAATTATAAACAGATACAATTGATTGAAGGTGAGAAAAACCACAAGTAGGGGGGGTTGAATTGTGTTTTTGAAAACTTCTTCTTTTACGTTCTGAAGAACTGTTCTCAGGTTCAGAGTCTGAAGTGAGTTCAGAGTCTGAGTGAGTTCAGAGTCTTTGTGCAGCGGATAAATGTAAAGAACAGAAGAAGAAAGAACACAAGCAATTATACAGGTTCCTTCCACAAACCGGAAGTAGTCATGTCCC
>Ga0315913_1003146_pt1 | contig 19743 bp, 20 predicted proteins | sample MpolsnodulesMG_FD_207736 | JGI IMG/M metagenome (GOLD analysis project Ga0315913, IMG submission 207736) | Medicago polymorpha root nodule microbial communities from Los Angeles, California, United States - small nodules | ecosystem: Host-associated > Plants > Roots > Nodule | place: USA... | reverse complement strand
ATATATATATATATATATATATATATATATATATATATATATATATATAAAAGATATTATAATTAATATGAGTAATAGCTTCTCTATCATGGTAATTTATGATTAGTTATAGTGCTTTTTCTATCATGTATCAACCTACAATTGATTTAACATGGAGGTTATGGTGTCAGTCAAATCACAAAAATAATTGATTTGATCCATCTTGGGTAAGCAATTTTGTTGTTGTGTCAGCTTAGGTCTTCCCATCCAAAGGAGAGTGGTCAAGATGAGATTTCGGTGAAACAAAGCGTTTATAATAATCAAAGTGAAAAGATGGACAAGAGTGGTGCAGTGACAACACAAGGCTCCTTAGAAATCTAAGGAATGTGGATTTATCATTTTTTTTCTCACTCATATGCATCTATGTATTTCAATAATGGATTTTTAATGTGATCTTGCAAGTAATCACAAAACAAAAAATAAGGAAAAGTTGTCAATTGATGATGGGAATTAGAGATATCTCCTCCTCCAAAATGCATGGGTGTCGACCCTTGTTAGTGCACTTCCTAATATAAGATTTATATCCTCTTTTTCTTTAACTGTTACTGCACCTCCTAATATAGGATTTATATCTTTTTTTTTAATTTGATATAAAATAATTATTTTTAAGATCATACTATTAAAAACATGATAAATATTGAATTAAAAGTCTCTAGGTAATAACAAAATCTATTAAAAATACAATAATTTAATTGTAGATATAGCTAGAAACGAACATTGCTACCATTTTTAAATTAAATTTCAATCTAGTTAATTATGGAAAACTGATATTTCATTTGGATAAATATATAAAAGGATTGACTGAAAGTCTGAAAAAGATATGCATTGCTAATGTTTAAATTCTAAAAACAAATTACAAATTAAAACATGATTTATTGAAGGGAAAAAGATATAAATTACAAAATGAAAATATAAACCCTAAGACATGTTTGATAAAAGTAGATTCTTGTAAATAATCAAGAATTTAAACTATGCTTGCTTACCTTTTCTACTAGATTCTTTCCGTTAAAGTTTGGATATGTTGCCAACGTTAGGAGATCTGTTGCCAACATTAGGAGATCTAGTTGCAAAGGAAAGAGGACTTCAGTTTTAGGTTGAATATCTTTGAAGTCAAGAATAATGAATAATCCCCAATCGTATAACACCAATATATATCCTTCAAAAAAAATAATTTAAACACATAAGATAATTAGCTGAAATTAATTAAATAATAATTATAGCGATAAAATATAAAAGAAAATAAATGAGTTAAATAAAAAATATAAAAGTTACTTTTATAATTATACAAAAGAGTGTAAATAACATTAAAACTGTCACAATATAAAGAGACTGGTGAAATAGAATACATTATTAAAACAATATTCCACCAAAATAAATAAAAGATCTAATTGGTGCCTAGCTGAACACAATTTATTTTATTGTATTCATATAAAAAATTGTACATGAATCTTGGTTCGCTTTTAATATGCCTTCTCAATTTTAAAACCTAATTGATAATAATTTTTTATACTTAATTTGCTAAAAAATTGCAATCTAAATTTTAACAAATTATCATCCCAATTTTACTTAAATTTATAATTTGATTAACAAACCATTATGTATGCAAATCATATGTTTAAATTCTCGAAAATGAACCACACATTCAAATTATAAGATTTATTGAAAGGGAAAACAATCAAGCAAAAAAACTCTATTATTTACCTTTACTACTTTTATCTTTGTGTTAGAGTTTGATTCCAATGATGCGGATGGAAGATCTAGCTGCAAAACAAAGTAAACTTCAAATTCTATGTTGAAAATGATATGAAGTAAAAAATATGAAATCACCCCCTTTAATAGTATAAATATAGAATATGTTGAACAACTTTAAACTCAATTATAATGTTAAAAATGGAAATTTTAAACTCAACAACAAAATAATTACAATCATCTTTAAACCCATTACCTTCTCTACTATGATTGATAAATCATCAAGATTCCCCATCACGAAGCTTTGAGAGATGAAGATCCAGAGAAAAATCAATTTTTGAGTGATGAAGATATGATTTAGAGACAAGGGAAAAATGAGATGAGACTGAGAGAGAAATGTTTTCTTTGCCTTTCGGATGATATTATGCGGCTAGGGTTTTCTTAGATGTCTTGTATCATTGTCTTTTATAGTGGAAACATAGATTTAGGTATGTTTGATTTGGGCTAGGTAGGATATGGGCTTTGAGAACACATATTTGGGCCAGGGGTAAGTAGTAGTAGTTGTAATAAAAGATGAAAAATTTGGATTTTTCAAATTTAACAAAAAAAATTAAAACTTTTATTTTTTTCACATTTTCGAAAAAGAAATTTAATTACAGACTTATTATGTAATGCGTTACAGCAACCCATAATTTATTTTCAAAAAATTCATCTAAAACATTACTAGATATATGTGTACCTAAGAGCACTTGGATGAGTTGACAAGAGAACTCTTCCCTCTTAATCAGAGGTGTGTGGTTTGTTTTCAATCATGTGCATGCAACAATGACAATTCTCTTGAGAGAGACCTTTCCCACCCTTTATGGTTATACCCGTCTCGAAGGATTAGCCTCTCTAGTTGCACGAACGATATAATTAGTTCACACAATAAAAAAAAATTGTGTTAAAATTACAGTATCTCATGGTATCTTTAGTAGGATAAAGTCAAAAGGAGAAAACCTATAAGAAATATAAGAAAATTCAATACAAGACAAAAATTAAATCTTTTTATAAGTTAGATAAGTTAAATTTATATAATAAAGAATATTTTAAAAAGAAAGTATAATTAGAGTGATTACATATATGTTGTATTTTCATGGATAACTAAAATGACTTTTAGAGAATAAATGTACTATAATGAATATAACAAATATATTTTGATTTTTTAAAAAAGCATGACACATTGATTGTATTTTAATTTACTCTAAATTCTCTTAATAAGGTCTGAAGTAATATTTTTCTTAGTCTTAATTATAAATATATGGAATGGTAGTAAATTTTAATAAATTTTTTAAATATTAAAAAAACTTATTTTCCTTTTTAAAAAAAAGTCAATACATGTCTTAAATATAATCATTTTTTTAGTATAGCTATATTTTTGTAGAATAAATTTACAATAAGTAAATTTTTAATAACATTTTTATTAATATTTTTATAGAATGAATTTATTTATTTGTGTGTGTGTTTGTATTATGAGTTGGAGATTGAGAATTGGAGTTTTTAAGGGTGTCAATCTAGTCGGCATATCAGAGCTTCTCCTTGATGTTTGTCTCACTCTTGGTTCTTTGAAGAAAAAAATTATTTATTGATTTTAATTTAATTTAATATTTTTAATTAGGTCTCACTTAATATTCTTCTTAGTCTTAATTATTAAGATATCGTAACATTTTAATAACATATTTAAAAAAAAACACTTATTTTCTTTTTTTAAATAAAGTCAATACGTATCTTAAATATAATCATTTATACTATAAACAATTAAAAATAATTTAACATTAAATCCTATTTATGGAACCTTTAACCTCATCTATTTTCACCAAAAAATGTCACATGACATTGTTATTCATTACAAATACAACTGAGCCTTATTAAAAACTACCATCTTTTTAAATGATTTAGAAAGGTGTCGCTGATTGTAAGAAAGCTCTTCGAGGGAGACTAGTTCTGAATAAAGGGGACAAGCCCTACACTGCAAATGATTTGATTCCAAGACTTGGTAGGATTTGGAAAATATTAGGTAAATAGAAATTGGCATCACATGGGAGAGGCTCCTACGACTTTCACTTTTAAACTTATGAAGATAATAGTAAAAGACCCGTGCGACATTACAGTAATTATTTTTTTAAAAAAATATTACGGTAATATTATTAAAAGTGATAGGTTCCTTCATAGGGTTCCGATCACCTCCCTTTTTCTGTTTTCAAGTTCACGTTTCACCGTTGTTTTGTACGCTTCCACCACCGTAAGCCATGCCATGACTTCTAACTGGCAAACTGAACTTGCCTCTCCAGTGCTACCTTTCTCGACTGCGTAGATTTCCATCATTGTTGCTGTTAGGGAACCGATCTAAACAAACACACATCCAAAGAAATCCTTTGCTCATGCGTTTGTGGCTACTGCAACACCTGATAACACTATGCCACCGCCGTATCTTGTCATACGTGGTGAAGCCTTGTGTATTAAGATATCAGAGGAGACTTATACACGGGGTGTTGATGTCTGTTAGAAAAATTTACGCTGCAAATTGTTATTGATAAAGGGCGACAAACCTTATACATCGAAAGACACTATTGCAAAGATTCAAAAACAATGGACAACAATTGGACTATGGAAGATGTTGTCGTAGGGCAAAGGATATTTTGAGTTCTCATTTGCTTCATATGAGGACTTGAGGACTATCTGAGTGCAAGGAACTATGAATTTGAAGCCATGATTACTTCAGTTATTTTAGTGGAATAAGGACTTCAACGCGCACACTCAACGCCAAACACATACACATGTTTGGGTTAGGTTGCTCGAGCTTCCACAAGACTATTGGATGGAGCTAACTTTATGGGAGATTGCGAGTGCAATTGGAACTCCTCTTCTTATTGATTCTGCCACGCAAAATCGTGCTTCAGACATTATGCGCGTCTTTTAGTGGACATGGACCTCCCACGACAACTTTTTTTATGAGATAATGATTGAGAGGGAGGGGTTTGCTTTTGCTATTGAAGTTTCCTATGAAATATTGTCGGCCTTTTGCTCTCATTGCAAGAATATTGGACACCATATCGCAAATTGGCTGCATCCTAACAAAGATAAATCGGTGGACAACAAAGAGAATAAGAGTGTTGTCTCTCAGAAGCAGTAGTCTCAAAAATGGCAGCACAAAGATAATCCTAATGGTATAGGTTCCCCTCGGGCTTTCGAAACTTCAGTTATCCAGCCAGAAACTCAGGCCGAGAATGATAAAACAGTCATGCAGGTCCAGGAGCATGCTCGTAACGTAGATTTCCAACAGGAGACACAACTGTCAGGTGATGCTTCTGCAGCTTTGATTTAGGTTGATGATATCACTCATGATGTTAATAAGTCCTCCACAACTTATCACATGCAGCTCACAAATGTAACAGATGAAATAGTGAGAACGGAACATTCTCAAATGGTCTCACCACAACCAATTCTCACAAAAATTGCAGAATTTCCTCTAATAGTACAAAAGATAATTGATGGTCCCAACGATCCTATTGATCTGATATTGCATAAGGAAATGGCTTTGGCTAAGAATTTATTGGAGCAAAGTGCAAATGCAGAAGTTCCATTCATGCCTTATGTGTTGAAAGCTCAGAAAAAGAAAATCACTACGGTTGCCTACAAAACCCATTCACAGAGTCCTCCTTCCCCTTCTCAATGAAGATTTTGTTCTGGAATATCAGAGGAATCAGTAATTTTGATTCCCGTCTTGCTTTAAAGGATTTTTGCACTTCTCATAATCCTTTGTTGATTTTTATTTCCCAACTGATAGTTTCCTTTTCAACTGTTCCTAGTTGCTTTTGGAAAAGCATTCATGTTACTAAATTTTTTGTGAATAATAGAGATCCTCTTACTCTGAATCTTTGGGCATTATGCGGTGCTGATGGTGAATTTGTAGTTCGGTTCACTTCGTCGCAATGTGTGGTGTTGGAATCAGTTTGTAACAATTCTAAAGTTTATATTGTTGGAGTTTATGCAAGCACTTATTATTTGAAGAGACGTCAACTTTGGGCTGATTTGACATCGTTACAAAACTTCTATACGGCTCCTTGGATCTCTGTTGGTGATCTTAATGCGGTCCTTTGAGCTCATGAAAAGAGGGGAAACAGACTTCCTCCGTCTATTTTTTGCAATGATTTCCTTGCATGGACTAAGAAGGTAAGAAAAACACAAGAAGGGGGGTTGAATTATGTTAGCTTTTTCTTCTCTTAAATCTGAGTTCACTGATCAGAAGCTGATAGAGTTCAGGTTCTGATGCAATGGTCAAAGTCTAAATGCAGCGGATAAGTAAAGGGAAAGAGAAAGAAGAAAGACACATAACAATTTATAGTGGTTCCTTCCACAATCCGGAAGTAGTCCACTCCTCCTTGCACTTCCAAGGAGAGTTCACTAAAATCAATATTTGATTACAATTTCTCAAGCACAAAAGCAAGAGACTTCAAACTACTCAAGCACAAATGCAAGATGTTTCCTATGCTCAAGCACAAGTACAAGAGACTTCCTATTCTCAAGCACAAAAGCAAGAGACTTCTATTCAAACAGAATTACAAAGAAAATGTTTAAGGTTGAACACTTTATATACAATCAGTGGTGATCACAATACAAATTAGATACGACTCTTAAGACTCTAGAATTTCTAAGATATGAAAGTTGTTAAGAAATTCTAAGTGAACTTTGATGTGTAACAATTTCAGCAGAGGTTTGACACTTGTAAAATTGTTTTAAGAGTCTTGCCAATCTTCAGGTCTTCACTCCTTTATATAGAGGTGTGAGAGATACGTTGGAAATTGCCAGCACATCAAAAGAGTCGTTGTTGGAGCTTGATCAAATCACCAATGATTTGTTGCTTGATTTGGTTATTATCATATGAATGAACAATTTCAAATTCATTCCAAGAATAGAGGATAACCAGCGTTGGTACAGCTGTTATATTATACTATAGCAGACATGGCGAGTGAAGTAGTGGAGTAGTGGTTGTACAATTGTACTGTCCTTTTTCCTGCGCTCTTCAGTGGATAAGCATCAAATGTCTTCAAATTCCTCTGAATTAGCCGTTGGTCCAGGCTTCCATTCCTTCTGCAATCATAGGCATGAGAATAACAACATTTAACAAACTCTGAAGCTTCCAGTCTTCAGCTTCTGATGATCTTTAGCTTTTGATGATCTTCAGCTTCTGATGACGTCAGCTTCTGGTAGACAGCTTCTGATGAATTGCTTCTGATGTCTTCAAATGTTATCTTCTTCAAACTCTATACTTGTAACACAAGCTCCCTTTTGTAAATTCCATTGCTCTCATCTGTTCTTCCAGACCTTATACTTGATATAAAGACACTTAAATTTTTGTCTATGGTCCTGCACACTTGAACAAATATTAACATATTCAATTGACATTTTTAATACTTTATTATCATCAAAACTCAAAGGGTAATGTTAAACACGTTTTGTTCCAACAATCTCCCCCTTTTTGATGATGGCAAACACTTGTATTAAAATGCTCAATTGTTGTTAATCTAATTAACAAGTTGACTTTTAGGGTTTGAGGTTTGTAAGCTTCCCCTGAGTCTGACAGTTCTTAAGGTGAGTTTTGAGCTCCCCCTGAGTTCTATCCATGTTAATTAATTTCATTTACAAATCTGTCACTCAGAAGTAATCTCACAAGAAATTAAAGACTAAGAGAGATGAGAAGCAGGTTCTCCTAATCCAGTTTTAAATTAAATTAGTCGGGCTCATAGCCTAAATATTATATTTACTCCCTCCTTTTGTCATCAACATAAAGTAAAAACAATAAAGATCAAAACAGGGAAGTAAAAAAAAACAAAGAAATAATTCTAAGCAAAAGTTTGTCAGAAGCATTAAAATATGTACCAGAGCATGATGTAAAGAAACAATTATAAGAAGCTAAAATATAAGAAACATTAGAAATGATTTTAAAACAAGATAAATTGGGTGAAATCTAAGGCTTGCCTCGTTTCTTCATCGACTCCATCATTTCTCTCATCATATCGGTCATATCCTCTGATTGCTTCTTCATAGCTTCCTTTAACTCATCATATCCTCTAGCTTGAGTTTCTTCTCTAGCTCTGAGTTCTTCTTTCAGTGCAGCCATATTCCTCTTCAAATTCTCATACATCATCTTCTACTCAAAGAGTTCTCTTTCCAGCTTCTTAATCCTCTGCTCTTGTTCATAATCATGTTTCAGCTTCTCAAGAATAGGAATATCAGTTTGAATCTTCAATTTTATTAACCAAGACAAGTCAAGGTTCTTTTGAACACCGGAAGTGATGATTGATGAAGCATCCAGAAAAAATGGAGTGTCTGAGATGTACAATCTGCTCTTTTCATGATTTCTGTTAACCTCCACTTCTTTCATGCTTTTGACAACATCATTGAACCAGTTGTTGAGATTGCTGACAGACTGATTATGAGCATATAGAGATAGCTTCTGAAGTTCACACATAACTGTGTCTACTCTTTCTCTAAGAGCAGTCCACTTTTCTTCATAGTTCTCAATGTGAATAAGATTATTTCTAGCCTTCACTAGCATGATCAGATCCTCAAAGATGTTCTCACACACCTCTTTTAATATAACAGAATCAAGTAAAAGGGTAGGTGGGGATGAGACATTTGTAGTTACATGTTCAATTGATAAGGCTTGGTTAAGTGTTGGCTGAGAAGTTGATGAGGAGGGTATGTCAAGTGTTTGTTGAGATGAAATGAGGTTACTGTCAGAGTGTACATCAGGCATCTCAACATCAGGATTCATTGAACTGCCAAGGGTCCAATCTAGAGATTTTCCTGATTTAGCATAAGTAGAACTGACAGAGGTTGATGATTCAATATGAGGTTGAGTAGGTTCAAGAATAAAGGTTTGTTTGTTGGCTAAGTTCTTTAGTGCAGTACCAAATGAAGTTTTGGAGGGAGTAACACTAGGAGATTCTAGCTTGAAATCAGGATGAATGATCAAGTCAGTTCACATATATTCATCCATTTGTGAGCCAGGTTGTTGTTGGCTTTCTGAGACAGTTGAATTGAGATCTGTCTCAGAGGCTTTTTCTGAGTTTGGATCAAGACTAGGTAACTCACCCTTATAGTGATTTGACAGTTCATCAAGAACAGATGAATCATTTGGTTGGTATGATGGTTGTGGTTGGGATGATGTTGTGTTAAGATTGTCAGAAGCTGGCTCAGCTGGCTCATCTCCAAACTGCTCATCAGCAGATACAGTTTGAAGTGGTTGTATGTAGGGAGGTTGAAGCCAATGACATACAGGTAGTTTCTGACACACATCAATTCTACTTTGAGATAAATGACCTATTCTCTCTAAAACAGATGGATACATAGGTTCATAAACCTCATCAACATGCTTTTTAGTGGTTTGGTTAGATGATGATGGAGCAAAGGTCTTTTGTAGAGTTTTATAGACTTTATTCACAGGAATATCATCTAGGTTATCTAAGGAGTGTGAGGTTGAGGTAGAGTTTAGATCTATTACATTATCAGAGATAGTGTGAGAAGAACTATTACCTCTTGATTCAGCAGCTTCTGAAGTGACAACTTCTGAAGTGCTAACTTCTAAACAAGCAGCTTTTTCCCTCTTGAAATCCATTGTAGCCTTCAATAAATAACCAATCTTCTCAGTAGCTAAATCTTGAATAGCTCCTGCAAACTCTATCACCATTTGAGCATCTTCCACAGCAGTCTACTTCACTAATGTTGCAGTAGGTATCTCTATTTGATATGCAACTGTTAAAGCTTTCTCTACAAGAAAAGCTTCTTGTTCTTTTGTCAAAGACCCAACAACAACCTTCTTGTTTCTTTCCATCCTTGTAACCAGATCAGTTGCATCTTCTACTTCTGCATCCTCTTGAATAACATAATCAGATACCTTCATTTTCCTGACACATTTTCTTTTCTTCTGAACCTTAGGCTTGAGCTGAGAAGTAGCAGCTTCATAAGATCCACCTCTTGTTCTCTTTTCCATAACCTTAACTGGTCCAGATCAGCAACTTCTTCTTGTATGGTTGGAAGAGCAAGTTCAACCACATTCAATTGAGGAGCATCTTTAGCTTTCTTGGGCTTTGGTTCAACTTCATCAATAGCTTCTGAAGAGCCCTTCTTTGATTTCCACTTCTTAGCAACCCTGAGAGAAACACCAGCTTGAGTGTCTGGTATTGAGCTGAGATTGATGATTTCTCCAATTTTCTCATAATGAGTAGTCACATAAGCAGCAAGAACCTGAGGATTGTCTTGCTTGGCGATTGGAGGAAAATCAACCATCAGGTCAGACACTATCATAGATTCCTTCTAGTCAGATTCTAGCTTCTCAACCTTCTTCACAATGCCCATACTCCTAAGAGTGTTTGCTTTGATGTATTTTCCAGTCATTGTTCCTAAGTGATCATCAAAAACAACACCAAAATCTTTTAGAGCAATGAGAATACCTCCTTGGTAGAATATTTCTGAGAGTAGTCTATCATAGGGAATGATTTTCCTCTTATCTTCTTGACTTTCCTTCAGTGCCCAATTCATATGATGAAATATGTACTTTGGCAGCTTCACTTTCTCAAAATTCACCAGAGAGTATAGAAAAATTTTGTGGTCCAATGACAGAGTGTCAATGCCACCTCCCTTTAGTAAGAAGCATTCTTGAATCAGCTTCTGAAGAACCTTGTGTTCTTTTTGCATGTCTTTATACTTATCAGAAGCATTGTGTTTGTACAAAGCTTCATAAGTAGTTTGAATCCAAGGGCAGGTCTTCTTGTTCAGATTCCACTCGAAATTTCCATCATTAGATCTTCTTGCAGCTTTTCCAATGATTTCTTCTGTAATGGTAATAGGGATTTCGATTACATTAGAAAGAATCTCTGTTTTTGTGAATTCCTGCAATCCCATCTCTTGTCTTGTCTTCCCTTTCAAATTCTCATCACCAGCAATCTTCTCTCGTTCTTCTCTCTTAGCAGCTTCTATGTCATACAATTCAGCCCTAACCTAGAAGTACTTCACAAGATCCTCATATGTTGGTCCATTCAACATATGAAAGTAAATGTTCAGGTCTTAATGTAGAAGATAATTGGAATGATCAAGTCCATGATGTGTTAAGGACGCAAAATCCATCAGACTTTCAACTTGAACAATCAACTCATCTTCTCTGATTTCCATTGTTCTAGGCTTGATGTGGTAAGATTCACCAGAATCTATTTGCATGGGGAGAGCTTGACTAGAACTTGATTCAGCCATGATGATTGATGAAGATTTTAGGGTTCTAAAGGTTTGATTTTGAAAATGAAGAGTTTTTAGAGAGACAGTTTAAAATCAGAAAGTGTAAGAAGTGGTTGTGGGTAATGTGTGAGTTTGTCTAAGTGATTTTGGCAAAACGTTTGCAATTCAGACATGGGACAAACAAACATGAACATAATGACTTAGGGGGCGCGAGATAGTACATTCAAAGCTAAAACTCATCATTGCCCTCTTAGTTATAAACCAATACAAATAAACCACGTAAGAGGTGTCTCAGAGTAACTGTTACCTTAGTGGGACAGGTGTTACTAAAAATTAACTTCCAACGATTCCACTAACATAGTTATCAGAAGCAAGAAGTCTAGACTCTGGAGTTTAGATGATGACGTCATCAGAAGCATATTTTCCTCAGAATCTCAATGAAGAGCTTCTGATGGACTATAGCTTCTGAACAGCTTCAGAACCTAAATTCTCATTCAGAGTCAAGCATTTAATCAGACACAAAGTGTGTGTTCAATTTTTTCTTTATAAAATCAAATCTTTCAACAGTTAAAGGCTTAGTGAATATATCAGCCCATTGATGTTCAGTATCAATGAATTGTATATCCAAAATTCCTTTTCGAACATAGTCTCTAATAAAGTGGTGTTTGATTTCAATATGCTTGACTCTAGAATGTAAGATTGGATTCTTTGACAAATAAATAGCAACAATATTATCACAATAAATGGGAATATTGTTTTCATTAATCTGATAATCCTCAAACTGATGTTTCATCCAAAGTAGTTGTGTACAACAACTTGCAGCTGAGATGTATTATGCTTCTGTTGTAGACATAACAATAGTTGCTTGTCTTTTGCTAGTCCAGGATATCAGATTCTCACCAAGAAACTGACAGTTTTCACTCGTTGATTTTCTTTCAATCATGTCACCAGCATAATCAGCATCGCAGAATCCAACCAACTTATAACCTAAGGATTTCCTATAAAGGAGTCCAATATTTGTTGTTTCTATCAGATATCTAAAGATTCTCTTAACAGTTGTGAAGTGAGATTCTCTAGGATCTGACTGGAATCTTGCACACAAGCATACACTGAATAAAATATCTGGTCTAGATGCAGTGAGATATAACAAAGAACCTATCATACCTTTGAACTGCTTTTAGTCAATCTTTGATCATGTACCTTCTTTACTTAAGGTCTAGGTTGGATGAATTGGTGTGTTCATTTCTTTACAGTTCTCAAGATTGAACTTCTTCAGAAGCTCCTTAGTATACTTTGTCTGATGAACATACACACCATCTTTGCTTTGGTTGATTTGAATTCCAAAAAAGAACTTCAATTCTCCCATCATACTCATTTCAAATTCATCCTTCATTAACTTAGAAAATTTCTTGCAAAGAGATGCATTAGTTGAACCAAATATTATATCATCAACATAAATCTGCACAACAAGAATGTCTTTGTCAAGAGTCCTTCTGAAGAGTGTTGTATCAACCTGACCTCTTTTAAAATCATTTTCAATCAAGAAATTACTTAATCTATCATACCAAGCTCTGGGAGCTTGCTTCAGATCGTATGGTGATTTCTTAAGTGTATAAACATGGTCAGGATACTTTAGATACTCAAAACCTGGAGGTTGTTTGACAAACACTTCTTCAGATATCACACCATTGAGAAATGCACTCTAAACATCCATTTGATATAATATAATGTCATGATTTACTGCATAGGATATAAGTAACCTGATTGCTTCCAATCTTGCAACTGGAGCAAATGTTTCAGTATAATCAATGACATCTTGTTGACTGTAACCTTGAGCAATAAGTCTGGCTTTGTTTCTGACTACTTCTCCATGTTCATTGAGCTTGTTTCTGAATACCCATTTTGTTCCAATAATGTTCTTATTCTCAGGCTTGGGTACCAAATTTCACACATCATTTCTCTGAAATTGATTGAGTTCTTCTTGCATAGCTAGTATCCATCCATCATCTGAAAGTGCTTCATGAACAGTAGCAGGTTCTATCACTGATAACAATCCCATCATAGACTCTTCTTGTCTAAAATATGATCCTTTTTCTTCCGAGGCTCTCTTTGTTTCCAATGATCAGATCCTCTGATGTGAAGACTTGTACTTGAATGTATTCTTGGATTGACTAGCTTGCTGAAAACCATCTTGAGCTTCATCAGAGGCTACTTCATTTTGAGCTTCTAGAGTGGGTTCAGCTTATGGACTCTCATCAGAGTCTGAAGTCTGGTCAGGTTCTGAAGAATCTTCAGGCACTTGTACATCTGCAAAACTTTCACCTTGCTCTGGAGTTTCATTTCCAGGCTCTTTGTCATCAAATTTGGCGTGCATTGATTCTTCAACACATAGTGTTTCTGAATTATACACTTTGTATGCCTTTAACCTTTCAGAGTAACCTAAAAAGATTCCTCTTTGGACCTTGGCATCACATTTCTTTAGGTAGACCTTATTATATAGAATGTAACATGTACATCCAAATTGATGAAAGTAAGAGATATGGAGCCTTCTTCCCTTAAAGAGTTCATATGTTATTTTCTCCAATATAGGTCTAATATAGATTCTATTTTGGACATAACATGATGTGTTTATTGCTTCTGCCTAGAAATGTTTAGCCAAATTGTTTTCATGAATCATGGTTCTAGCCATTTCTTGTAACGTTTTATTCTTTATCTCTACAATCCTATTTTGCTGTGGAGTTCTAGGAGAAGAGAATTCATGGACAATTCCATGTTTTTCACAAAAAGTTTCAAATGACTCATTTTCAAATTCTCCACCATGATCACTTATGACCTTTAAAATTTTCATTTCCTTTTTCAGACTGTATTTGAGTGCAGAAGTTACTAAACACATCATATGCATTATCTTTGTTTCTCAGGAATTTAACCCAAGTCCATCTATTGTAATCATCAACAATGACTAATCCATATTTACTTCCATATAAAGATGCAGTGTTTACTAGTCCAAATAAATCAATATGAAGTAATTCTAAGGGTCTGGAGGTTGAGACAATGTCTTTTGTTCTATAAGATGATTTAACAATCTTCCTCTTCTGGCATGCACCACAAAGTGTATCTGAATGATAGTCAATGTTTGGTAAGCCTCTGACAAGTTGTAACTTACCAAACTTAGAGATTAATCTCCAGTTAGCATGTTGCAACCTTCTGTGTCACACCCATTTGATAAGTGCTCAAAAGTAACACATTTTATGTGTTAATTTAGGCATTTTAGTGACTTAATTTGCAAGTTATCTAAGGAAAACCTACCAATTGTTGTATTTTTACCATTTATGCTTTACATGCCTGATTCTACCCAATTTATGCAGGAAATGACAAGTAAGGACCAAGAAAGAAGTTTCTGAACCAAAGTCCACCCGCTTGAAGCGACCTCAGTTCGCTTAAGCGAGCAAGTTCCAGAGAGCAACTCCCCAGGACGCTTACTGCACACTTTCTGCTCGCTTGTTGAAAATCAGCTACTCGCTTAAAGCGACCTCAGCTCAGAAACAATTGTTGCTGATCCGTATATATACTCCTTCCGGTCCTATGAAACTTAATTGGTTCTACCGGATATGCTCGATTAAAAAGATATTGGTTCTCACCGGATATGCTCCCTATATATATACTCCTTCTGATCCTTATTATAATAAACAATTAACTTTTTAGGTTCATTATGTAAATGATATATCTAGTCTATATTTACAACAAGATACATTAATTATTCTATGAACTTAAAAAGTCAATTGTTTCTTATAATAAATATAAGGACAGATTATAATTTGGGTTTGTCTAACATGTGCAATATTGCACATGTTAAGGTAACTAAAAGTAGTATCTTTTTATTGAAAACCAACAATTATTGATTAAAAGTTACATATTTAATATAAAAAACACAAGTTCCAAGTCAAAGTTACTACTTTAAACTTCTTAATATGTGCAAATTACCCTTCTAATTTTATCAATGGGAAGACTATTTAAAAATTCTAATTGCATTGGGAAACGTAGGACATATTAGGCAGTTTGGCATACCTTTCGGTGGTCACAATAAAGCATAATTAAACTCTCATTTTTGTGTGAGAGTGAGCCAACTTTAGTAAACTTTATAGTTGTTCCACCAGGACCAAAGAAAGCAAAGAACCACTTCCAGATTTTTGGTTATCAATTATGAAAGCAACTGGAACGTGTAAATGTCATGTCACAATAATATGGCTAATGTCAGGAACATAACCGACACCAGTAGGTAAACTATAAACTTTCCCATACATTATGAAATTTTAATAATATTTTTTTGCATTATTATTATCATTTGAGTCTTCACGTTCATTTCAGATCCATTATTTAGATCTAGTAGAAGTTGGTTTAAGATATTTCATTTTCAATTATGCATGCATCTTTCATTTCTTCTAAACTATAGTAAATCAAATAGATACATAAATATATTAACCAAAAACAAAGCTAGAAGCTAAATCATACACTTTCTGTTGCAACAAACTGGTAATTCTTTTTGCTTCCTACTTATTATATTTGTAGGATAATGTTAGTTTGATAAATTGATATCTTAGTTTTTAATATTGTTTTTGTTGGTGATGCTTATTTTTTTTCACTTTTTGTTAATTTTTTTCCAGTGACAAAGTTTATGTGGTGGTTGGTTTGAATCAGTTAGATTGTGGAAGAAATTATTGTGTTTGATACCTTGTAGTAGTGATTTGTGGCATTGAAAATTGAGATATAGCTTTTTTGACTTAGTTGTTGTGATTATGGAAACCCTTGTTGTTGTTGAGCAGCATAAGAACCAATTTTGTAGCAGGTCAAAGGCAAAAGACCATGCTAGATTTGGTTCTTCACCTTCCCGAGAGTTTATAGGGATAAATTGCAGAACTTTTGAGTCTGGTTATGGTGTTTTACCAACTCCTTTGAGATCTCAGAGTTTCAATGAAAACCCAAATAAGAAAACTAGTCCTAGGAGCAACCCAATTCCAATTAATGGAAAAGGTTGTAGAAAAGATTTAACTTTTGATGAAGATTTGAGTGGTGGAAGCTTTTTCCCAACTCCTTTGAAATCTGAGAGTTTCAATGAAAACCCTGATAGGAAAACTACTCCTACCAGCACCCTGATTCCAATTAATGGAAAAGCTTGTAGAAAAGAGATGGCTTTTGATGAAGATTTAAGTGGTGGAAGCTTTATGGGCACTCCTTTGAAATCTAGGAGTTTCAATGAAAACCCTGATAGGAAAACCACTTCTATGAGCAACCCAATTCCTATTAATGGAAAAGGTTGTAGAAAAGAGATAACTTTTGATGAAGATTTAAGTGGTGGAAGCTTTTTGTTATCTGAGTTATGGGCTGGACCTACATACTCAAATTCACCACCACCTAGTTCATTGCCAATTCCCAAGTTTACTATGAGACCGAAGAGGACTGCATCTCTTGATCTTCCTGGTTCCTCACCTGAGATTGAATTGCGTGTCATGGCTAAGTCTGCACCTTCTTCACCGACTAGGGAGCGTTTGGATTTTACTAGGGATCTTTTTGTTAATGCTGATTCTGCTACCAAGACCCTGCGTCGAATTCTGAATCTTAACCTCAACGATGAGTGAAATATAAGGAGAAGTGTGATCCTCCTGTAAATAAGTGTTTGCAGCGAAACTGGGCTAGTTAGTGTTAGGTGTGTGTATAAAGGTTCAATAAAATTTGTAGTGTGAGTTGGTTTTGAGTTTTTGTGTAGCTTTTGGCTGTGACGCGTTGCATTTGATAATCTTGGCTCTAGTGGGTCAACAATCTCATGATTTGGGAAATAGATCAGGTTTGGCAGTGAAGAGGGTTACTTGGTGTGTGCCAGAGGAATATGTTGAAAACAGACTTTGATGTAGGTTTTGATACTTGATTGATGCTTCCATGTAAATGATCAGATGTAGAATGATGATAACAGGTAGGAGTGGCATGGAATAGACTTTGGTTGGCTGCGTTTATTGGACCTGAAAAATGTTACATACAAATTGAATCCTGACTTTATGATATGTAGTTACAACTTATCAGCAGTTTCTTATCATATAATGGTTAACCTTTCTTTACACTAACAAACATATATGCCTCTCACTCTAGATACTATGTACATGTTGTAGAACTTTGCCCTTACAACCCTTAAGTCTCTCCTTTTCTTTCTAAGCTTTTTAGGACTTTCTTCTTACCATCATCTTTAATCATTCTCACTTCTATCCTGATATGAAGTTTGCTAGTTAATAGCTACTTTATCAGTCTTCCAGCTCTTTCAACCATCTTTCTTTCTCTGTTAGTATTAAGTTCTTAATTACCCTCAGTGAGGGTTTTGTTTTCCCCATAACTATCTTTTCTGTTTTTTTCAATGAAAAGTTAGAAGGGATTTGTAGCAGTCTTTCGCTGCATTGTCTACTTTTTTCTAGGATTAATCAATGCCGTTCCACCAGCTAGTAAACCAGCTGATAGATTTCCTTCTGGTTCTGATTAATGTTTGTTTCTTTAGTCCTAATCCTCACCTATCCTAGCTTCCATTTCCATGGAGAGTGTTGACCATGTTATGCCAAAATTTAAGGTAAGGTCTTGCTTGACCATTATTTAAATGCTTCTTTCATATTCTTTTCATGCTGTTACATTACAGTTACTGAGAATTTTTCAATATGTGAATCAGGAAGGCAAAACTTCACCGATGCCGTTTCAGCTATGGCTCATGAGATGTAGTCAGTTGCAAATCAGTTTCCGCCGTAATGTCTTCTGTGGCTTGTAACTTTGTTTGTTTGTTTTTTCTTTCCTGCTTCAGTAACTTGTGTATTTTGTTTGGTCTGCTAAAATAAAATGTTAGTGATATTATCTGTGCGACATTATGTAGTGTTTGTTGAAAACTCTGTAATGATTGGGTATATTTTAATGAACTTGTATCTGATGTTTTTTAGTTAAGCGTAGTTAATTAAAATGTTGTGGTCCTAATCCTACTGTTGATGGAACTTGTCCTATGAAAAACTTGGTAATAATTCTTAGACATCAAAGATTTGGTGTTACGTGTCAGCCATTTAGAATGATCTACTTCCTACAACTGTGATGGCAATGACAACTACATGTTTGGTTCCTTGATAGTTAACAGAAACCAAATTTTATGCGGGAAAGTAGCACGAGAAGTTTAGTATCTATAGAAAACATTACTCAAAATATGCTGGTGATTAAGTGATCTGTTATGTTGTTTTGGATGATGAAAATAGGGGAGATAAAAGTAGTACAGTTTGTATTGGATGGTAAATAACAGCCTATCAATTAAGTAAATACTTCTTTAAAGCAAGAAAAATTCACATGGAAGATGTTTAGTTGGAGGAACATGTTTAATTTTTGTGACAAGTTCAAAACCCTCCCCTCTCCCATGGAAGATACCCCTGGTAATCCAAAGTTTGGCCGGGAGGTAAATAAATTCATACCAAGAATTGTTTCACCCTTGTTTTGGCGTATTTAGGTTGTTGGATCGTATATTTGATTTCTCATATTTTTGCATCAGTGCTACATCCTACCTTGGTTGTATTGTATGATGTATACATGTTGTATTAATTAGGGATGTTGATGGTACCTGGATACCCAATATGACCCAACTATTTGGTCCCTAGATTAACTTTGTTCCACAAGGAAGATATGGTAAAAATTGCGTCTCATTTTATGATTTGGTAGCATGTAAAAACGGGTATAAGTTAGCACCAGGGGTCTTGTTCAAAAAAAAGTTAGCACTAGGGGTAGTCCTACCTAAAAACACTACTACCTCTCCACCTAAAATATCATTAATCCATCAAATTAGTCCCTTAATTGTTTTAAAAACAGGAGAGAGAATGATAGTTTAGGAACTAGCTCGGTGTATTAAAAAAAGCATAGAGACCAATTATATTTCTATAGTTCACGGATCAAATAGACGAAAATGATAGTTTAGGAACTAGCTCGGTTTAAAAGTAGAGGTGACCCTAAACCTTATTTATATTTTTTTAAAATTTTTTAATAGAGTAAATAGGCACTCTCTAATTGAACACCTATGTAACCACTTTCTAATTTTATTTATTTTACACTCCAAGTCAAACTAATTTGTCCTATATTGAGCGACCTTAATTAAACTCGTAGTATCATTACGTCTCAATCACATCCCTTATTTTAGGTACAAAAGAAAGAAGAGAAAGCCTACATAGGGATCAAACCAAGCTGATCCTTAAACAACAATGAATCCAAATGAGGCTAGCATCTTCGAAATATGTGATTGCAATGAACCTGCCAAATCCAACGACTTGTCCACAAACCTCAAAACCTTTCCTCAAAAGAACGTAGGGCAATCTTTCAGAAATATTCATAAAACAGAAAGACATTGTATCATGGACACTGATATTATAGGAGTACTTAATCAACAAGTAGATAAGGATTCATAGTTATCATTCACCTCCTTGTATATAGGAAGGAACTGTGCAACAATATTTTGAATAGCATATCAGAGGCTCCTCTATCACTTGGCTTATATTTAGGAGTTAGTTGCTTATTAGTCTCTATATATACAAACTGATGTAAATTAATATGATTTATTAAAATATACAGATTGTTCCTTCTATATGGTATCAGATTGCTCATTGCTTAACTAGCTTCAATTCGATCCAATTGCCACTATGTCATCCCCAAACTCTTCACTTTCACAATCTGTTTCCAGCACTACAAAAGAAC
>Ga0315913_1003144_pt1 | contig 19747 bp, 7 predicted proteins | sample MpolsnodulesMG_FD_207736 | JGI IMG/M metagenome (GOLD analysis project Ga0315913, IMG submission 207736) | Medicago polymorpha root nodule microbial communities from Los Angeles, California, United States - small nodules | ecosystem: Host-associated > Plants > Roots > Nodule | place: USA... | reverse complement strand
TATCAATTGGATGATGCTTAATGCAATGATTTTCATAAAGCCATATTGAAGAATGACTCACTATCATTAAAATTTGAAAACAAAGTTCAACCATATCTAAAAACGATTGTTGCAAAATTAGATGTAGCATCATTCGATTGTTCCTGTAAATCATCCATTTTTACCTATAAAAAGGAACAAGTATTCTGAGAGTACTCAAATAACCATTCAGACAATATTAAAACAAACAAACACACAAACTTTTCTTTGTAGAAATCAAACAAATATTCAAAATGATAATATGCTATTGTTTACAGTCCCGAGTGGGAAAAAAAAAGCACCAAAACTGAAGGAAAAAAATGAAACATGTAAACAGATTCATGGGAAAACCCTACTTGAAGAAGAACCAAATTCAATTAACAAATTCAATTAAACATGATAATAGCATAACCAAATTCAATTTTCCTTTATCAATAATTACAAATTCAATTTTCCTTCCAATTAACAAATTCAATTTTTTTTTATTATCAATAATTACAAATTTTCACAAGAATACAAACAATCAGAAGAAGAAAGTGATTCATGGGAAAACCCTACCTAAAGGTTTTGTGTGTGTGTGTGTGTGTGAGAGAGAGAGAGAGGGAGGACTGACCTGAGAGTGAGAGAGAGGGGATCGCGGGAGAGAGGGAGAGCTGAAACGTGAAACGGTGAAAACGTGAAGCGTGACGGCTGAAGCGTGAAAGCGTTTCTAATCCTATCAGGTTTGTAACCCACCAAAAATAAAGGATTAAAATAACAAAGGAGAGGTAGGATATGATTAAAAATAGGTTAAACTTATCATTTCCTATGGACGCACCAAACAACGGATTGAGACAGGATAGGATATTCTAATCATATCATGTCTCCTTATCCAGCGCACCAAACAGGCACTAAAGGTTTCAATCCAACGACTAGGAGATGGCCTCGAGCCACGAAGGATACTTAAGTGGCGAACGCGTAAAGTATAATACCCAGTGCGCATGCAAATCACGAAGCAGACACATCTTTCTTACTAAAACTTATCCCCTGAAGCTATTGTTTACCCTAATTTTTCCCTTCACTTTACAAGCATTTAATTCTACTAAGTGTTTATCCTAATCATCACTCAAATCTCAAATTCACAAAGCCTTATTCTTACCTCTTCCCAACATTCCAATGCCTTATTCATGTACCGAGCCACTAAACATAAATACATGAAAATTGTGCCATTCATTAATTGAGAATTCATTTCCCCTAAAAATAAGTATTGAAAATGCATACTCCCAATGCATGAAAGTATTACTAATACTTAAGAGGTTCTGCCCACAATAGGCTTCAAGCTTCTGTGTTCCAATAACTCCTCTTTTCACAAAGCAAATATCCTTTAATGCCTATCATGTGTTCCTTGAATTGAGAAATGAGATTTTACGTAGACTAATTTCATAAACCTTTCTCAACTGTTGCAGTATTTGCTCAGTGCTCACATCCATTATTTTTTTTGAAAGAACGTTTAATAATGCTTGCAGTTTGCATGGAGAGATCTGCATATGGATGGAGCAATCTGTTATCTACAAATTACGATATATACATTCTGACATGTTTGGCAAGTCCTCATTGAGCATATTAGAACATGATAAGCCACTCATTCCTTCTTTAACTATTAAATGATAAATTTGAACTATTCTAAGCCGGTAAACATTCAGTTCCTATTTTCATGTTTTTTTTTCTCTATTAGTTTAATTTTCTGAAGATTGAATACTCAGATTTTCATTTTTCATTGTTTGGAAACGGTTTTTTGTTTATGGAACTTACATGTTATGTTGTTTAGTGGTTTTTTGTTTATTTGATTGTTGTTGTTTTTTTAATTGAATTCATAACAATTGTTTTTTCATTGAATTCATAATTGTAATTTTTTTGGATCTCATGATCTTTCTTACCGCTATGTAAATTTTTATTTTCTATTCTTTATAGTGTTAACAAAGCATCCAAATGAGGCACAGATGGTTGGAAAACCTTTGCTTAGAATCAGTCTAATATGTCCAAAAAAAATTATGCTAATGGTAAATACATTAATTTTTCTTAGGTCTCCCCCATTGATCCGTAGTAGGTGTACTTGCAGTATGTATATTTTACTTATAATGTTATGGTGGATGAACTGCTGGTGGGATACACATGAACACTTAAGTCAAAACTCTAGAGGGAAAATGATTACTTTGTTACTTCAACATTTAATTTGTCATCATCTTACTTCGATTTGGCAACAATTTTCCTCTTGCTCTATTAGAGTCTTGGACATTATTTTTGTTGCATAAAAAGTGAATTTATGATTAACGTTAACCATAATTTATTTTTTAAACTTTATTTAGATAATTTTTTAAATTTATAGTAAACGTAAGTAATTTAATTTTCAAAGCAAACTTTTCTATGTTTTTTATTTATTTGTTTTGAAGAGGTTTTTTTTTCTATTAGGTTGATAAATTAGTTACTTTTTATTTATCCGAAACTTCATTGTTATAGTCCATCAAGTACAATGGAGCATCTCTCAAATAAAATAAAAAAGGACAATGGAGCAAATCCAGGGCAAGTAGATACATGTATGTGTTGAGTGAAGCTGACATAACTAAGTAAATGGAAATATATGATGGTACAAATTGTGGTGGGTTTGTGCAACACATGCATTGTTTTAATAATGATGTTAACATTGAAATTCATGGAATTATCGGGGTACTTGGCGATATGGAAGTATCAATTTCTAAACTGTTTTTCGTTGGTCTACTCAAACTCTGGATACGGTTCACCAATTACACCACAAACTGCAGATAATTGTGTAATGAGTTGCACAATTGATTGATAGTGTAATAAAATGGATAATTGGAAATTAACTATTCAATCAAATATAAAAGTGATAGATTAGATCCCAGTAAAAGCTGGTATTCTTAGTACATAAAAGAAGAAAAGGAAAGATAGAAGACATTACTCTACCAGAGAGTATCAGAGGGAGAGAGGAGAGACTTTCATCATTTTTCTTCATACCCACCGTTGATCCTCCTTTCACTATTTATACACATCCAAAGTTCCTTTATTTTAGGATCACTAGACATGTGTTCATTTATCTCAACCAATAATTATAAGGCCAAGTGTATTTCCTCAAATGCTATATTGAATCATAACAAATTGATATTGTAATTAAGGTCCTTTTATTATAGATTAAAATATATATTTTAAATAAAGTTTTTTATGTGAATTTATTAAAAAAATAGAAAATCTACTTAGATCTCATTTGTTATAAATTAAAATATTAATTTTGACATGTAGCAACATAGATATTCACAGTTCATAGTCTCTATCGTTTTCTTACTATACAACCGCAGGTGGAGCTTTCTGTTGATGCTGCTTCGATTTGGCATAAGGATGTGCCCCTCAAGGTGGTGTTGTTCGCTTGGCGGTTATTTCGGGATAGGTTGCCTACAAAGGACAATCTTCTCCGGCGAGGTGTTATTAATCATGCTTCTCAGACGTGTGTGGCAGGGTGCGACCTAGTCGAATCGTCTTCTCATTTATTCTTACATTGTAATATCTTGGGTTCAGTTTGGCATTCGATCTACAGGTGGATTGGTGTCCCAGTGACCAACCCCTTTTCAGTGCCTGATCATTTTAACCAGTTTAGCTACAGCGGTGGAATTGGGAACAAGCGGCGTTCGTTGTTACAGGTTATTTGGTATGCAACAGTTTGGAAAATCTGGAAGGAACGAACCGACAGGTTGTTTAATGGCTCCGAAAGCCCTGTTCTTCAAGTGGTTGATAGGATAAAGGCCATCTCCTATATGTGGTTGAAGGAGAAGTACATTACTCTTCCCTTCAATTATCATGGCTGGTGGCTTAGTCCATTCACCATTCTGGGCATAGGCTAATAGCTTCTTTTAAGTTGCTTTCATTTTATTGTTTCGGTTTCCTTTGTAATTAATTGTACAGACTTTGCTTCCTCGGTACACCCTGTGCCGGGAATAGCGATTTCATGTGTTAATATATTTCATTTTAACCTCTTCAAAAAAAAATTACATATTTTTCAAATAGAGATTTCTTAAAAAGGATTTTTTATAAGAAACTACGCAAATATCTTTTCATTTAAACATTTGTTTTAAATATTATTAAAAAAATTGTAGCAAAATAATTATTAACTCTTAAATAATATTGTAAAACTGTTTAATCCAATGTTTTATTTGAAGTTTTCTTTAAAAATTATCTTTTAAAATAATTATAACAAAATGATGAAATACATTAAAAACACTTTTTAATAGCAGTTGTAACAAACGGTCCCTCAATTGGTTTTCCAATTGTGGTTGCTGAATATATAGGTATTTTTGTATGTATGGAAGTTCATGATGTTGTCGTTTTTAATTGAACTTTCATTCTGAGAATAAAATGGGGGCCGATGTAAAGAATTAGTTTTGTTTAGAGAAAAATAATTTTGAACCAATAAGTAATTGGTTTTGAATTGGATTCATAACTGAAAGTTTATTCAAGTCAATTAATAACAACAATGTGTTTTACATATAATTCACTCGTGCGACGCACGGGTGTGCAATCTAGTGGAAAGTAAAATTGAACATCCATCACGTAAGGAACATTTCAATTCAAAAGCACTAAATGCCAACTGCCCCCACTAACTCATCGTGATCGCTACCTTCTTCAAGACGGAATAAACTTTGTATAAGCAAAAACTTCGGATCCACCGTTTGCAGGCGTCCGAACGGACGCCTCTCTTTACAACTAAAAGTCACTGCGCTATACAGGCATCAACGGTTTGGGGGCAACTGTTCTGGACCACTCATAAGAGCAATCTCACGCTGACACGTGGCCTAAACTTACACGGCCTTAAGGCCCCGTACATGAAGGAACACGCCAACTTTAGTACACCGCACCGCGTCCAAGAGTGCTCCCGCGCGAGGATCACCCTACACGTGTCCTCTAACTGTTCCTAATCATAAGCCACAAAATCCGGAGGCGGTTATTCTCAACGTGCGCCTATATAAGAGTGATATTGCTTCACCTTCAAGGTATGATTCACTTTTCACAACACTTTCTACACACTCTTTCTTAGTTCCTTTACAAACTTGAGCGTTGGAGTGCTGACGTGCCTGCAGGCACCTTTCGTTCAACCACGAAGACTCGTCGCCATTGTACTAGAGCATATTTCACCATCGTTGCCTCTCATCCATCCTCATCGGACAGATCAGATGGACAAAAGACTATTTTGGTAGTTTAGACAACTTATATTTAAGACAAAAAGTTGTGTTGCAGTTTAGTGAATGATAATTTTATTAGTTTTTGTCATGTCTCTTGCCCCCTACTTTGTTATATCCTTTGAACAATTTTACAAGGAAACACATTACAATTGGAGCTGTCATGTTCTTTATTTCTTTAGCATATCAAATGCACTCTAAAATGACTAATCCAATACAAACGTTAAACTTAAAAATACTATAATACATTTGACCTATAAGATAATTTAGTAAAAATATCAATCTATATATACATCTTTCTCAATTGTGTGAAATGAACAGATAAGTTCCTGATTTTAGGATCAAGGTAGTATTGTCTAACTTATAGAAAATAACAATATCAAATTAAAAGTGTAAGTGCAATGAAGGAAAATGAAGGCGATGTCCCCTACTTTCAAATGCATGAGCCGCATATATGCACGTAATTGCTGCTGCACACATCCATGCATTAACAACTCGTTTGGTTTTTTTAGTGTTTAGTGAGTTAAATACCATAGAGACTAGGGAGTGGAGAATTTGGCAAGGATGGTCTACTGATTTCAGTATTTTTAAATATGATCCACCAATTTAGGAATTCATGTTAATGCTACCTGACAACAAATTTACCACTATATTTCTCTTCAATAAAAAGTGATCTTCCTACGGCAAAAGCAATTTCGTTAGGTTTGATTATTTCGTTATCAAAATTAATTTTACCTTTAAATCTCAGTTAAATTAATACACTGAGTCAAAAAAAGAAGTTAAATTAATACACCTTTTCTTTTAACGAAATGAATGAATACACTTAAATTCATTTCATTCAAAAGTTTTATAAACATTCACTACATTTTTTTTTTGAAGGAATAAACATTCACTACATGATACTACCATCTTCAGCTCTAAGAGTGTGATTTTTCAACCGATGTTCCATAAATTGAGTGTTAACTCCGAGTTTACGTAAATTCGTTCAAGTTTATTTTTTTAGGTGTCAAAAACATGTTAATTCGAAGGTAAACTCAGTTTTTGGTGAAATCGTAATGTTTGACAAGTTTGACCGAGTTAACACGTGTTAAACTCGTGTAAACTCAAAGTTGACTTTTAAAAACTTTTTCTTTTTTATGGGTCATTTTTTTGACCTATTTTCTTTCAAAACTCAATTATTTTTTCAAAGTCCAATTTAACGTTGAAGTGAGTTCAAGTCATATATTTGACTTGAACTCACTTCAACATTAAATTCAAATTGACGGACCTCTCGACTCTTTCAATTTTGTTTTGGATAATATTTGTTTTTGGATTATTTTTATACTTGAATCTAATTGTAGCAGAATTTTTAAGCATGGAATCATATGTTTTATTCAAGTACAACAAATGTGTTAATTGAACTGTTATTTTTATTTAAAATTTAAAAATTAATTCTTTTTTTGCATGATCCTGAATCCAATCCATCTAATTGATGATTGAGTTGGTTTGATTCCATTTAAATGTTAAAAGTAAGAGTTGGATATTTAACTTAAATCAATGATAAAAAAAATTGAAGAAGTTAAACCTGTCCATCTAGCTTGATCGATAAGAATCAAATTTAAGACCTTAAAGATGAGTATACTTTAACGTTCTAAATCACAATCATCAAGTCAACCTAAATGATGAACTAAACCAACGATAATTGATTGGCCTAGGTGTTGAGTTCGACCAAATTTGACCCAATATAACCTGTAAACACCCATTATAAAATTATTGATTAAATATTACAAACTAATTTGTGTAGGATCTAAAACTTAGACTTATATCATTTGTGTAGCCAAAATTCGTCTGAAAATGATTTGAATTAATGAGCATGTTATGTGTGGTCAACAATAATACAGATTGGAAAGGCCAAGATGGTAACTAAAGATGAAGTATACTGAATTGAAACTTCTGCAAGTATAATTGAGTTGAGTGCTCGAGTTGGTTCAGCGATGTAAGCGGGAGCAATTATTTGGAAGTACAAAGTTCTGAGTTGTGATCACAGCACTCACCCGTCACCATTTACTTACCCGATATCAAACAAAATACAAAACCCAATTCACGAGGGGTCTCTATTCCTTTCTGACACCCTTTTCCTTTATCTGCATACATGATTTTGCATATTTTTACTAGTATTAGTATTAAAAAATAAGACATGTTAAATCCTTTCCCTTCATATTTTTAAAAAAAGTAGGTTTAAATATGTCTTTCATCCGTGCAAATATAGGTCATTTGAATTTTCGTCTCCGAAGTTACTAATTCTTCCAATCTGCCAGTGCAAAATTTAATCATTTGACTTTTTGTCCTGATTATGTTTTTTGCTGAGGTGGGTTGTCATTAACGATGTGGTGCCCATGTGGCAAGTGATGATTGGGCGAGGTGGGCGGCTTAAATAGGTGTTTCGTCCCTGCAAACATAAGTCATTTGAATTTTCGTCCCTGAAGTTATTAATCAGATGTAATTAGGACCGTTTTTCAAATGATTAATATTTGCAATGACAAAATGGAATGATTAGTAACTCCAGGGACGAAAATTCAAATGGCCTATATTTACAGGGACGAAAGACCTCTTTAAACCAAAAAAGTATTATCTCAAGATATAAATCTAGTTTTAAATTTTGTTAAATGACTAATGTTCTGAATAGTATTATCTCAAGATATTTATACTTACTTTTTTTTATTATCCTAATTATACCTTTAAACAATTTTTTTATAATAAAGATTGTTAATGATATCATTAAAAAAATTAAGATTTTAGATTATATTTTTTTGTTATATGGTTGGTGTCATTGAAATAGTTAATCATGATTAGTTTATTTATTATAATTTGAAGGAAAAAATCATTTATATTTTTACTTTTAATCAAAACTAAAATTTCATAAAAAAAAATTACGTTCATAATTTTTAAACATTAGTGCAATAAAAGGAGCGGAAAAATGGGCACTCTCATGTCTGTCTTTTTGCTAATATATATTATGTCACATGTGAATTTGCGATAAATGTTTTGTCCAAACTCTATAAAATTTCTGACTCCGTCAGTGTTTATGAGTGTGGTATTGGGTCTTCCCCAACCCAAAAGTATAGTCAAGAACAATTAATGTTAATAATTATTTATTATTTTGGTCATAAGACTAAATACATAGTGCTTGGACATTTTGTAAAAAAAAATTAGTGCTTAGACATTCACACGCAATAAACTTATAATACGAGACAGAATAAAAATAGTAGATTTAAGAATAGTGTTTTTTTTAAGGAGATTTAAGAATAGTGTTATTTTTTACTTATTGTCATAAACCAGTGAACTAACAGATATTACTATATTCAAATATATCATAAATAAGTAGCAGGTCCGGATTCTTTACTTCTGTGTCTGACTTCTGAAACGAGTGAATGAGAAGTAAAGAAACCGTTCTTTTTTATTATTTTAGAAAATTGGTGCAGTGAAATATTACTATGCTGTCCTTCCATATGCTGTTATTTTTTTGTAAGTTGTTCAATAACCGAGTTCACTTATTTTAAATATAGAGTAGTAGATTATTTGGAGCTTAAACTTTGACCTCTGCATATAATATGCAATATTTCTATCAACGAACTAAGCTCGCATGTTATTATTGTTGTATTATTCATTGTTTATGCTTTATACCCACCAAAGGATGACGATTTATAGTAGGATTTTTAATTGACAGGGTACCTTATAACAATTTTTTTTTATCTCTGACAGAGAAATCTAAGAACTATTGAACTTTTTCCAGTAACTATACTTTTAAATGTTTATTTATTTTATCTTTAAGATAAAATTTAAATGTTATTTTATCGTATGTTTATTGAAATTTTTATGTCTATCAGCTCGGATCTCTAAGCCAATAAATTGATTTTATTTTTGGAAGGTGAGGCTGTCTCAACGAAGCTTGCTAGAATGGTGAAAACTTAAAAATCATAACCATCTTCAACAAAAAACTAGGACGATGAAGTTAAAGCTAGCATGACACATTTCCTAAAATATAAAGCTAGCATACCCACATCAACGTTTTTTAAATAGATTTTGTTTTTAACTAACTAATTAATTATTTAATTAATTTCAAAACAACTTAATAGTACTATACCTCCATATTCTAAATACATCAATGTTTCCCTTACGTTAGCTCTATTTGAGACATTGATTGATAATTTGGTTAAAGTGAACTGCATTGCCTTAATGTCCACCTCAAAATATTGTAACATAATAAGTATAGAAACATACATTAATAACTAATTTTTCGTATTTAAACTTAAAAAAAGTAATTGTTTTTATAAAAAAAACCGATTAAATCCAAACATATTGTTATGGTGATGCATCAAACTTACATCATTTAACGATATAAAAATGTATCATCATGATTAATCATGAGAATGTATGCAAGCAAACGTTGAATTTTAGATCCATGCGTATGAAATTTGCTTATCAAAGTGTGGAGTCTCTCTCCATAAATACAATGCAACAATAAAATACAGATCTAACTAATGACATTAGTCTTTATTGATGGACCCCTCTACATCATGTGCATCATGTGACATGAAGTAATTAACTCATCATATGTTATGGGTAACTTTTGTTCTTTATCAATCTAATTTTTTATTGTTAATATTATTATCAATACTTATGAGTCAGATTATAAATTATAATGACCAAAATCTATCTAAAAACAAATAAAGATTACAATTACAATGACAAAACATGTATAATACATACAATTGTACAAAAGAATCTTAAATAGAGGAAAGAGATTTTACAAAGATCTAGTGGTTTTTTTTCCATCATGCACATAATTGACCAAAGATTCCCGTGACACTTTAATCTGCACAAAAAATAAAACCCCTACTTATTACGTTTCCCCCTCACATGTCCTCTCTCTCTCTCTCTCTCTAAGAAGTTCTGTTTTCCCATCTATAGTAAGTAATAATCTGCCAAACTGAACCTCTGCTACACTCTAGCTCCCTAACACTCCCTCTTTCAGCTATTCAACTAGCAATAATAGTTACATTTGTGGTTGCATAAATAAGGCACAAGAAGTTGTGAAAATGCCAAGTTCAGCTTCATTTTTGAGGCAATTAAGTGCAAAGGAGACTTGGAAATCAACATCAAATAGGTGGAGTGGAAAAAACACATACAACAACAATAGTTTAGGAGTGACTTGTGAGACAAATTTGAGTCAAATGGAAGGGTTTAACATTAACATGTATGGAAATGAAGAGAGTTGTGGAATGATGGTGAGAAAGAGAGTTATGGTTGTGGTTGATGGTACTTCACATTCTAAACATGCAATGATTTGGGCACTTACTCATGTTGTTAATAAGGGTGATTTGTTGACTTTGCTTTACATTGTTTCTCCTCAAAGTGCTTCTGAGTCTTATTCTTCCACTTACCTTGTTAATCATCTTGGGTCCCTTTGCAAAGATTGCAAGCCAGAGGTAACTTGGTTTGGTTTTTTAGTTCAATTAGATTTTGTTCTTTTCTCAATTTTCATAGTGCTTTGTAGATCTTTACTCAAAAAATTATGTGAATTTTCAATGTTGTTCAATGATAGTTAATTGGAGTAATTAAGAATTATTATGATTATGATACTCACTCCCCTTTTCTCTTTTCAAGTTTCAACTAATTTTTCTTTTGCCATTAATTATTTTCCTACTTTTCTATTCTTTAGATGGCATAGTGTCTGAACTTTGAGCTGCATGCACTAGTCCCTTGATTTATTTTCAACTTTTCTTTTAAGTTTTAACATCTCTCACTTTTTTGTCCCCTTATCCTCAATACAAAGAAAAAGGTTACTGATATTGCTATGGTCTGACATAGGTGGAAGTGGAAGCACTTGTGATTCAAGGACCTAAACTGGCCACAGTGATGAGCCAGGTAAAGAAATTGGAGGTCTCTATCCTGGTACTTGGCCAAAAGAAGCCATCTTCTTTCTTTAGCTGGTAAGAGTCCTACCATCCAAACACAAGCAATTTGCAACAGTCCATGATATGTCAGTTAAGTGGTACAGAGTTTGAACTTGTAAACAGAGTTCAAATCCTCTGTTGAAAATTGTAAATTGATATTAATTTTGCAACAGTCCATGATATGTCAGCTAAGTGTATAGAGCTTGAACTTGTAAACAGAGTTCAAATCCTTTAATTGACAATAGTTTCCGCCACCCCAATTGTTTGGTTTTAAAAAATTTGCAACCTTTTAATGTCATACTTCCAAAATTTCTCTTGTTACTTGGGTATTTTGAGTTTTTAAAAATTCAGTGTTTGTAATTAAACATTACTGTTTATTTACAGTCTCTGTGGAAGTAGCAGAAGCTGCAGCAGCACAGAGGAGTTTGTGGAGTACTGTATCAACAATGCTGAGTGCTTGACAATAGGTGTAAGGAAGAGAAGCCAAGGCAATAATGGCTACCTTATCAGCACCAGGTGGCAGAAGAACTTCTGGCTTTTGGCTTAGATTGCAACTTATCTGCTGGTACTAGTTTTAGATCTCATAAGAGGGGAAAATGGGGAAATAAATTAACCTTGATATTTGTATCATCATCTAGTATAATCTATCTCACTATGTAACTAATTCTAAGTTTCTAACTATATATGTACTTTTACTAATGTAATAAGCCTTGTCCTTTGAAGGCACTATGGTAATTGGGACCAACTACATGTTTGAAAATCACCAACTTGCCAATGCTAGTGAATAATATTTTCACCCATGTTATGGTGTTATGGGTAAGATTATTCTCTGGCGCAAGATCTAGAGGGAAAAAAAATCATTGTGGCAGATTGCTAATTGTTCTACAAATATACAATAAGTATCTTGCATTGATTTAATGCTATAACTATATTAGTCATTGTAGCATATTAGTAATTGTACTGGTAATTGTACCACACGTATGAAAATAAATAAGTATCCTGCATCGATTTAATGCCAAAACTATATTTGTACGATTGTATCACATGCATTAGAAACACTACTAGACAAATTACTGTTAGGTATGTTAAGTCCAACTCATTGCAATTACAAAAACAATAACTTAACAATCAACGCCCGTGGGCTACAACCCATAAAATTCTATGCTAGACAAAAGGAAAATTGAAAAAGTAGGGTTAAAGAAACAAGACAGAACCCTGTATTCAAATTTTTAGGGGTATTCTAACCAAATCACTTTCATATACCTATAGTTATAACTGCCTTTCAAATGGCAGAAGAAACCCCATATATGTAACTAAACCAATTAGAACTTATTTTCTAATTTATCATTTACAAGTGGAAGCGACTCCATCTTACTCCGAGGGGTCCGAGGAGTTCCTGGAACTGGTGGTTGTTGGGAGAGCAAGTGTCTAACATAACCATAGAATGTACAACCCACAAGAGTGATGGCACATCCAACAGCATTTAAATATGAGATTGGGTTCCTAAATATCAGCCAAGAAACAAGGACAGCAACTGCAACCTGTAAAAAAAACATGATGGTTAATTTCAAAATTGCAAAATAACTTGATAAAATATCATAGTTTCGTTTTACCATCACCAACCCACTATATTACCTCAACAATAACATTCAATAATCCATTTACACAACCCACAATGCATTTTGTGACTAAAATGCAACGTTGAAGAATTTTGAACGACGAAACCATGAATTGAAACCAATTAACCAGGAGAATTTGAATGTTAAAAGACTGAAAAATATAGTTATTGGCTTGAAACATTGCCTTATATATCTCACCTTAAGGTTCCCAGCAACGTTAAATGTTACAGCAGTAGTGGAGTGGATCACATAAAAAATGGAGAAGTTAAGACAGAAAGCCAGCACCCCAGAACTAAAAATAATGATGAGAGCCGACCAAGGATATGGATGAGTATTAAGCCATTCAAGAACTCCATTGCCTTCAAGTAACAAGGCAGGGAGCACCAAGATCATGGTCGCATAAGGTGCCATGTAATAAACCGTGTTTATGCTAAAGATAACATGAAAAGAAATATTAGTTTGGTAAAGCAATTCATATAAACCAACACGTTCATAGAATAGAAAAAGTAAGGCATGTCTAAGATAAATGCAAGGAATAAAAGGCGAAGAGAAGTAATCGAGAAAAAGTCTAGGATGCGAGAATAGAAGATGAAAGAAATATTCGGGAAAAGAAAATCTTGCATCAATGAACTAAAAGATCATTTGACACACAGGTAGGTCTACCTATAGGATAGGGTCGATTTGAAGAAAAGAGGACAACTCACAAGCATCCAAAAAGCATAATACAAAATGCTACACTGTTGCACTTTACCATTGGTGGTAATATATGATAGACTGGTACATTTGATTCGATGCAACACTATTATTGCATGTCACTGTGGTGCAAATTTCAAATGCAAACATGAAAAAGACCAAGTATTTTGCAATAAGTTCACCTGCATTTTCTAACACAAGTTGGTCCATTCAATGGGTTTGATAGTTTATACCCATCGGCAACATCAAGATAGAAAGGAATTATTTCACACAAACATGCAAAGATGAAATCAGCCTGGTTTTAATTAGAAAAACATTTGCTTATTTTATTGATCAGTATGATTACAGCTAAGAATCATGTGCAATTGTGTCTTGTCTACACTACAAAGCATTTCTCTATTACAACATTACTGTGCAATACAAACATTGATCATCAATGATTACAAATTTACATTCACTATGCAAAGGACTGATAGAAACCCAGAATAGAACTCTGGTTCAGAGGGTGAGCTACCATCCTAGGTGCCTCGCCAGTGGTCCATTATTAAATATTATTGGATATATCCATTATAAAATTAACAAATAGTATTTTAGAAGATATTATTTTTTTTAATTACAACCCAGTCCCCAATCTTCTGAGTTCCCTACATCAATATCTTTAGGCGTGATGAGAGACGGTGTTGTTTCTATAAAGAACTCTGTCCTCAACACCCAACCTTTGAAATGGTTAGTGCAATTGCACCCTCACTAGCACTGGAAGCACCGCTGAACCTGGAAACCCCGAAGATTACAAATTAAACACGCTGCCATCGCCATGACAGCTCTATTTGAAGTTACCGGTCAAGCCCCTGATACCAATTTATCATGGGATGCAAGTCATCCTCACAAACTAGGACAAAGAGAATCTCAATGCCATTGACAATTAGGTTGCTCATTAGCTGGCTTCCTTCACCACTCCAAGGTCCAATTTGAAGGAGAATCCTTTTGCTGAAACAGTTGTTACAAGATTACTTATATTGAGTTTGAAGGTAGAGTTGGACATTCAACGAGTTAACTCCGCCATGTTTTTATCATGTTCCTCTCAGTTTTGTCAGACTCTACCACAAGCTCTACTGCGGAAATGAAGTAGGGAAATCGGTGCCCTTGAAATGACGTCGAAACGGCATTTCTTGTCCCTCTCAGGATTCAAGGCAGTGGTGTTATTACTGTCAATGTCCTCCAACATCATTAAGAAACTGGGGTGGGAGGCAGAACTCAAAATCATCTAATTTTTAGCCATGGAGAGTGAATCTTGACTTGAATTTAGAGTTAGGTTGGGAGTTTCGGCATGCTGCAGATATGTGAGTGGGGGAAGTTAGAAGGTAGTGCTGATGTGACGAGTTTGTTAAGAGGGGGATAATAGAGATAGGAGTAGGACTCGAGTGGGGATTCATTGGTATTCTTTGTATCTTTCGGCTGTGGCTGAGATGAGGAATATTCATCCTCGGAAGGAGCTTTGCTCTGGGGATTATAGGATGAAAACTCTTGTAGTAATTTATTTTCAATAAATAAATAGGGGATTGGAGGGATATTTTATCGAGCAGAGCATTCTCTTTTGTACACATCGTCTCTCAAACACATTGAATAATTTTGAAGGACACCTTGAGGGCCATTCAAATGAGGACCAGGCCACCACCAAGGCTGCTCCATAAAAGGCGCAGAAAAAAGAGGAATAGATGGGACAAGACAGTGGCACTGCCAAGAAAGTAAAAAAATTTAAACAGGATATGTCCGACACGATATCGAGATGGTGGGATGCCACTTTGACGGTATGGAGAGTAACCAATTAGATGTTACGAGGCAGGGGAATAGATAGGATAGAACATTCACTGAGAAGATTGGTGTTCATTGTTGGGAGGTAGCGATTGAAGGGAAGGATGTTGAGGATGCAAAGGTTCTCAAAAAATCTAGACATGTGAAGGAGGGGCAAAGGGAGAAACAAATCATAAATGAAAGAATGAGTATGGTGCAATTTCAATTTGATGGCACACTGGTAAGGCATTATTATCAATGCCTTGCCCTAGACGACACCAGTTCAAAGAGATGTTCATTGAATTAAAACGAAGCTCAAAGAGCCTTCACAATGACAAGGAAAGAACGGAGCCTAAGCTCCTCATAAAATATTTTCTTCCCAGCTGATCTAAAAAACTACCTTTTTTCTCTCCATGTATACACCTGTCTTAAATACCCCTTTCCCAAGTGGAATCATCTCCCTCCAATGCTACCCAACTGCCACCTCAGTTACTTAACACAATCAAGGACAGCCTTCCATACCATGGGCCTTTTTATTGCTGACCCAATAATTGGACCACACCCGTTACTGGATCATTTTCTGCATTTTCATTAGAACCACGGGTTCTATTGGGCCTTCTATATTAAATATCTTCATAACAAAACTACCCATTCCCAAGCCACTTTTGTGAGAGGTAAAGTTCAGTAAATTTTGAATCATAGCTTAAAATACATTTGATTGTTATGCCTGCAAGATACTGATTTGTGATAACATTTGCTGGCTTGCTGCAATCAAAATTAGCAGCACCGATAGATGTGATTAGCTCCAATGTAGAATACTTCCTAATCTACATTGGAGGGAAGTTGATATAAAATGGACTAACAACATCAACGCAGGAGTTAAAAGCCTGTTGTCCATTATAAGGATGCGGTATTAGTTTTATTACTGAATACTGACACAAAAATAATAGGTATGTGGATAGTCTGTACAGGGGAGAATCCAGAATTCCAGACAAATTAGAGAAAAGAAAAAAATAAAATAAAAATAGGAAGTCACAAACAATAGAAATTGCTAGCATAAAGATAATACCTGTCAAATTTGTATCCATGCAAAAGAGATTCTGCAAGGATAGTTTTTGTAGATGTAGCCAAACAGCCAAGTAAGGCCGCACAAAATCCAAACATATTAAAGCTCATCTCAGTTACAGATGTGAGAAGAATCCCCCCAACAATGGGTATAAGAGAAGCCCAAATACGCCAGTCAAAATATTTCCTCCACACTAGCCATTGCAAAACAACTGTGCAAGTTCACCAAGATCAGATGAAAATATTCTAAAGTTTGAATATAAAGCTGGTGGCAGAAACCGATTATTGAATCTTACCTGTGGTTGCAGGTGTGAATGACTTTATTGTCTGCATAAAAGAAACTGGAATGTATCGTAGACTCACATTCCCCAGCACTATGTTAATGCAGAACACAAATGACATCGGAAAGATTCTTTTCCAGCGATCTTCAGGGTCAACAGTTATCAGTGGTTTAAGCTTCAGCACCTTAATTACTATATATGCTCCAATGGCTGAGCAGATAAAGTGGACACATGATACAGATAGGGGAAACTTGAAATCCAATTTCTGCAAATAGAAAACAAAATAAAATAAAATACTTGCTGTAATCCATAGAAGTCTTTACTATGACCAATGATGATTGGGAGATTAAGGTGAGGATTGAGGAATTTTAAATACCAATGTGGATTGTGGAAGTTATAAAGGTTGATAAACCTTTTCTTCACCATAAAATGAACAAAAACATAGAAGATCTAAACAGTCTTGTGATTATAATCATCTAGGTCCTCGTAATTTTTTGTTTATAGACTGCAGTACCATCATTAAAGAATCCTTTAAATATAATTCCCTTCTTTTCTCTGAAAAAAAATAATAACAACCCCCTTCCAGATGTAGATCTGATATCTGGGAACCAAGAGTACAGCCTAAGAAACCACCAGACCTTTTTTGACGATCAAAACACAGACCTTTTTAAGATACATTGGGAGAAAGCCAATCTCCATAAGAAAAATGATACATTTCGATAAGCACTGAAAGGTTGATGCCATACTTGTTCAGAAATTCATAATACATACCACCTATCAAGACCATTTTTAATTCATTTTACAATCAAATTCACACTTGTGTTCTACCGCAGTCTAGAACAGTTACCAGTGTTATCTATGGCGGATAGTGGAAAACCAAAAATCTGCCATATGGCGACACCGTCTTTAACAAATTGGCCATGGCGGTAGGCAAAAATCTGCCACTGTAATCCGCATGGACGATATTTGACAACACTGACAGTTACATAAAGTTTTTTTCTTAGCATATTTTGGTTTCATGGTTCTGATTCATATGATGCAACCCAAGATTGATTTAAAATCGATCAGCTGGATTTTTAAATCAAATATAAAACTCGCCTAGATTGATTTAAACCCAAACATCCGAGTTTTCAAATCCGAGAAAATCAATACTGGGTTCACATGTACTGAATAGCTAAACAACTCAAGACTTCATGGAAATCTAGGACATGTAACATAAGAGTATGCAGATCAGCAACAAAACACAGCTTTGGAACCATAACAGCTCCAGTTCAATGAACAAGCTAGGACGCTTGATTATGATTTTGGGAGAAAAACAACATTAGTATTGTTTTTTTATATAAAATTACAAACTACTTAAAAAATAGAATTAATGGAGCCAAGGACAAAAGATTTTGTGTATGCTGGTTCCACTTCGAAGGGCCAAAATTGATTTTAGAAGTGTAGAATTGATTCAAACTTGTTTGGTTGCTTTTAAGTTTAATTGATTTTGCCTCAAGAATTGATTCTACTTGAAAGCTAGGGTTTGTAGCTTTTTATTCTAGAATTGGTTCAACTTACTTTTACATAAATGCATCCAAACACAAATTGCTTAACCTTCAACTAACTTTTAATCATAATCAATTTTACATAACCAATTCACCTGAAATCAATTATTGTCACCCCATAACCAAGCATACATAGTAGAAAAACTAAAATTCTATGAATTTAAAGGTAACACCAAAAATAGCAATTAACAAATACAAAAGTCCCTCCCCCTCTACCCAACTAGTGACTCAAAGGCATGATGTGTTTTTTTCCTATAAAAAAGAAACAACATCATTCATTCAAATTGCTAGAGTACATCAGATACAAACACAAATTCAACATCGCTGGAAAACAAAAACGATGAATTTGCGAACTAACTCACAAAAGCTAAGTTAACACCATAAAACGAAAAAATGCTTAAAGAATCGATAAATTAGAAAATTAATATTGAAAATCACAGAATTTCATGAAATTAAGTATGCATAGCATTTATAAAAGTAAAAAAAGAAGAAGAAGAATGGAATTAGAAGAAACCTGGAAGATCCACTTGTTAACGATGATAACGGTGACATTGAAAGTCCACCATTGAAGAATACACAAGAGAGATCTGATTACGCTCCATTGAAAAACAACAGAGTTTTCTTCCATTGAAGAAGAAATACGAAGAAATGAAGAAAGAGTAGTTATAGTTATAAAAGGGTTTTTCTTCTTCTTCTCATGCAATTTGCATTCTCTTCTACTCTTTCTTCACACTTTTCTCTTTCTTTCTAACCCTTTTATTGTGGATTTTGGTTTTTCAAACGTTTCTATTTGTCACTTTCTCTCACACTTTGGAAAATCATGGCCTGCTTTTATTTTTTTATTTAATTATTTTTTCTTTTATTGTGTTAGGGGGTTTGTGTTATTGTGGGTCCATAAGGATTTGAGTTACAAGGTTTAGGTCAGTTTGCTCCTAAAACGTTACCCTTTCTCCTAAATGTCTTTATGCTATGCTATGTTGCTTCTCAATGTGAATTTGAGATTGAGATGGTGGAAAGGGAATGTTAACTTATGGGGATTGTTAGGGGCAGAGGCTACGGTGCATCACCGTCGTGGGTCTCCTACCGGTGCATGACTTGATTTTTTTTTTTATTTTGTTGCAAAAGGGATGTGATCCATTGAATGTAAGTTGAATATTTTCAATGGTTGAGATTAGTAGGTTAAATGATCCACTATGGTTGCATTATTTTTAACACACACACATATATATATATATATATATATATATATATATATTGATTTAATAAAAGCAATTGATTTTGGATTCAATTTTCAAAAAGGTGTTTTTATCATTGTTGAAAAATGGAAAAAAAATTCCCAGCAACCTATTATGTTCCATGTATTCTCTTTTAGTGAAAATCCCAACCAGCAATGTTCATATTCAACCATAACCCCCTCATTAAGGATTTAAATTTTTTTTACATCCATTCTGTTGTCTTAATAAATAAAATTGAATATTTGAAGAGTTTGACCACCATCGTGGTTTTATCACTAGAGTTAAAATGCTTATTTTTGGTTTGATATAACCAATGTATGAATCTAACGGATGGTTTTCA
>Ga0315913_1003143_pt1 | contig 19747 bp, 17 predicted proteins | sample MpolsnodulesMG_FD_207736 | JGI IMG/M metagenome (GOLD analysis project Ga0315913, IMG submission 207736) | Medicago polymorpha root nodule microbial communities from Los Angeles, California, United States - small nodules | ecosystem: Host-associated > Plants > Roots > Nodule | place: USA... | reverse complement strand
GAAAGGGAGATGTTAAGACCATGCAAGGTGGGGAACATATTCATATAGGTGTTGAAATTAAAAGTATGTTCATAGGTTAGTAGGTTTCATAAGGGTGTTCCTTGCTTTAAATAGGATTAGAAATTACAAAACTTTCCAATATAAACAGTATTTTGAGAAGGCTAGCAGTGACTTGTGGACCATCATTGGTTTTCTCTAGATAGTGCTGTGTGATGTGCAGATACAACAATGTTTTTGCAGAATTGAAATTTGACTTAAATTCTCTCTAATTTGTGAGGTTGTATGAAAAAAATTAAGGGGAATGGTCCCATTAACAAATGCATCTAAAAAGAGAGAAGGAAGGTGTGTCATGTCCCCCTACAATTGACCCCCCATGAAGAGTGGAAAGGGAATTACATAATTATGTCTTGTTTAACAGTTTGTTTGTTTGGCCCCCTTCTATTCTCTACCTTATTGAAAGAAGTGGATGAACATAAGAACAGCTGAGTTTGCCCCCACAATTTCCTCTTCAATGAACTCATATTTAATTTAATGTTCCTTCCATGATGGTTGGTATTGGTTACAAGTACCTAGACATTGTCTGTGATGACTTTTTTCTTTTATTTGGAAAATTTAAACGAGTTAGGTTCTAGATATCAGCACTATCGATAAAACCTCAAAGTTTAGAAAGCGGTAACAGAGATATTTACATATTATCCACCAACTAAGTTCTCAAATCAACAACAAGGTTGATCTTAGGTTCTTATTGCATCCGACATAAATCTTTACCAACTAGACCAACCTACGTTGACATTGTCTATGATGACTTAACCGATGCCTCATGCCATATAAATGTAAGGATTTACAGTTTGTAGGCTGAAAAGGATAATCCACTCTGTTGTGTGTGAATTGAGATTTGGCCTTGTGACCGTCAATATATTAGGTATGATTTTGCAACTTGCAAGATGATATTTGTTTCTACAGAGCTACATTTTATTATATATAAGACAGATCCTTGACCATAAAATCTTTTGGAAAGGTATAACATATGGGAAATGGCTATAGTCAAGAACACCATATTAATGTTTTCTTTATATTCCATAGTGGGTGAGGAAGCAGGTTCATTATCAGCCAATTTAGATGCTAATGGCAAACAACATCTCTGTCCATCTTTACATATTGTAATACCAATGAGTACATTGTCAGAAACAGCTCTTCACTGAGGAAAAAATTAAGTGCATTATTAGAAACATTAAGAAGCACTTTAATTTTCATCCATCGTTAGTAACTTTCTACATTATTTGAAAAAAGGTGTCACATCATTAAAGTTACTAAGATATCTCACTGTTGATAAATATACTTTAAACTGTTTTCAAATCTAAGAACACTAATATTCACTACAATTATACAACTGTCAGTGGAATCAACATTAAATCTTTCAGTAAAACAGACTAAAGCACACCTTTAAGAAACAATTAGAACAGAAATTATAAACTGCCATAGAGTTGAGATGATAATTAGAAACTCTACTCAAATACCAAAATACTTCCATCCCATGAGCATGAAGCAATAACATTAGGCATAACTGGGTGGAAGGCAATGTCCATGCAAGCTTGGTTAAAGGCCTTTATTTTCTTCAAAACTTTGGATGACTGATAATCATAAAGGTAAATAGATCCATCTGAAGAGCCAGATGCAAGCTTCTTCCCATCTAAGCTGAAATTGCACTTAATCGGGAACCCAGAAACCCCATGGTTCTCATATCTCTTATATTTGTTGAGTCTGTATGGTGGGGTGGTACTAAAGATTGCAACATAATTCCCGTTTGACTGCGCAACAAAAACTGGATCAGAGGGGTGGCTTCTAATGCAAGGACAAGTATAAGCTTCCACATAAACCTGATTCAGAAGCATAACATGTTAATTAAAATTTAAACCCACAGTCTTAACAAAGTTTATATGGTCGAATTGGTATTCAAAGAACAACTGCATACTCAAAAATGTATATAGCGCCAGTAGCGGTTTTGGCTTGGGTTTTATCTCAACATTAATATTACATAAAGTCTACAAAAGAGGTGAAACATTATCTTTCAAAATTTTGTCATTACTGCAGTACATTGTATTTTACGCACCACATTGAAAGCGACACATCTCACCTTACAAGTCGGTTTTTTTTCAAAGAATTAGCTCGGATCCATGCATACTATTATGAAAAATGGATACAAATGTTTTAAATTTTCGACCGCTCTTAGTATCGGCCATTGAGCCCAATATCACTTATAGAACCAATTCATAACGAGACCAAAATCCATTGTCTTATCACTTGGTCACTCCCCATTTTCAATTCGACACTAATAATTAAATTTCAATATATAAAGTAGTGACAATTCTCACCTTACAAGTCAGTTTTCTAAGAGTGGGTTAAGCCAATTTCAAAACCAAACAGATACATTAAAAGTGGAAACTGAATTTACAAATGAAAGATATGAAATCCAAGTTTGAAAGGAAACAACAGCTTAACAAGACTTCTGACAAAGCGGATTAGGCAACTCATATAAGTCATCATTGACGATTGTGCCACAAATGACGACTTCGCGAGAATCTTAAGATTTGCACACACAATAATAGGAAGGAATTCAAAGATATAGAATCATCTTTGGCAAAATGGCTTGCTATGGAGAACATGAAGTAAATCATGAAGACATAGAGAAACATTTGGATTAATAGGAGATTTGAAAATGGATAAGCCTAACCGTAGAGGCTAAGAGGCTTTCAAACATTTCCCATTACCAAGGAAGATTTGGTGAGGACTTGCAAAAGAATTAGTTAACTGAGCCTTTTCAAAAAAAATAAAGAATTTGTCAACTGAATATCTTGAGAACTCCAAACCACATGAAAGGAAAAACTACAATCTGGGTAGACTAGTGACAAAAGGATACACTCACACATATTGCATCAATTATGAGGAGACATTGGTAAAGATTAACATCGTTTGGATCTTACTATTTCTTGCTGCCCACTTTGGTGGAAACTACAACAGTCTGATGCCAAAAATGTGTTATTGCACAGAGACTTAGAGGGGGTGTATATGGAGTTTTTCTCAAGATTTAGTTTCACTAGTCGAACAAACAAGGTATACCAAGGAAATCCTTACATGGACTAAAGCAGTCCCCGCAAGCATAGTTCGGAAGATTCACAAAAGCAATGGTGTGCAGAGGGGATATAAGCAAATCCAAAGAAATTACACTATTTTCTTCAAACATTCACAAGGAGGAAATTTACTAAACTTCTTGTTTACGTTGATAATCATTAGATGATTTGATTAAGAGACAACTGCTCAAGGAAAAACTATGAGTACAGTTTGAGACGAAGAACCTTGGGCCTTCAATAAAGTTTCAAAGAAGCTTGAAAGCATTGGTATTCTTTTGGACCAACCTTCCAAATGAGGATCCAGTAAAATTAAATATGGTAAGAATCTATGAAGGACGGACACGGGATACCGCTAAAGTAAAAAACATAAAACACGAACACCGCTATATATATTAATAAAATGAAGCATTTTATGAGCACAATTTAGAGTCTAAAATGAGAAGCAAAATTTATGTTTGTTTAAACTCGGTACTTTCAATCAAGCAAAAAAGACATTAACCAACCAAAACAAATTGAGTACTTTCAATTACGAAAAATATTTTAAAACAAAATGATAAAATCTAAAAACAAGTCAGCAACTTCAAGAAATTCACTATCATACAAACTCATCTCCAACGACATTCCATATTTTAGTTTCCTCTTGATGATATTGAGGAGTGCTCCTTGATAGAGGTCAAAGGTTACTATGCTCATATACTAAAGCTTCTGCTCTATGTGGTGCCATCTTGTTTCTCTTCAAAGAATGGATAATTGCTCTAATTTCATTCACAACATGAAGATGAACAAGGCTATGCAAGTAGCTTAAGTGTAACCTTTTGAAGTAATGGAGCTCGAGCACCATGAACCAACCACAATGCTTTTGGATCCATCTTTCCTCTATCAACAAGAGAACCAAGATTGTCAAAACCTTATTTTTCCATCTAAGAACTTTGCAAACTCTATGTTCACTTTCCTCCTTTCATTTACATCAGGAGACAAACTTCTAAAACATTTTTCTCTATGCTAAATGAGCTCAATGTCGAGGGACACTATTAGTATCTTCATTTAGCAATTATGTACTATAAACCTACAATAAAAAAATATATCTATAAATTTATGTAATCCAAAAGAAGATGTAAGTTAAAAAGTATCAATTTAAAACTTAATAACCTTGGATCTAAAGAATGAGGTAGGCAATGGAGAGGTGTGCTACTCTTTAGTCCAGTGGTCTATAAATATAGCATGCACCACCTGATGAAATGTTGACTCTTCAATATTTGATATTCTTTTATGCTTATATGTGGTCTTCCTGACATCTTCAATCATTGAATCCCACATTCCATAGACTAGATGAAGACATGAAGCTTCCGTGTTGGTTCTTCTAAGAACATAACTAGGACCGGTGAACGAAAGTGTATAATCAACCTTTTTCCACCAATTATCGTCCAATAAGGTATCCTTCACAATTTGTGCCTTTTGAACATCATCATCCTTGTAAGATCATTGATCACAGGTTGTTGGAGTCCGGTCTTCAAAAGCTTGAGCATTACAATAGTGGAGGCAAATTAGTTAAAGCAACATTAATGGACTGAATGAACTGGAAAATGACAATCATTGAGTGACCCGTGACAAAGCTCTTGATAAACATTGCATCATCCGCAATTTTGGTGATCTAAGAACACTCTTTATAAACAATATGTTCTTGAAAGAAAGATTTAATGTCCAACCAAGGATACTAAATAAAAATAGTTTTGTTTACAAAGTGTGTTCTTGGATCACCCAAATTGCAGATAATGCAATGTTTATCAAGAACTTTGTCATGGGTCACTATGAGACTCACAATTTTCAGTTCATTCAGTCCATTAAAGTTGCTTTCGGTTGCTTCAACAAGATTTACCTCCACTATTGTAATGCTCAAGAGATTTAAGCTTTTGAAGATTGGACTACAACAAATGGTTATTAGTGATCAATGGTCTTCTTACAAGTATGATGATGTTGAAAATGCATAGTTTGTAAAGGATACTTTGTTGGGCAATAATTGATGGACAAATGATGATTATATACTTTCGTTCACTGATCCTACATATGATGTTCTTAGAAGAAACGACACAGAAGCTTCATGTCTTCATCTAGTCTATGGAATGTGGGGTTCAATGATTGAAGATGTCAAGAAGGCCATACATGCATGAAAGAATATCAAATATTGAAGAGTCAACAATTCATCAGGTAGTGCATGCTATATTTATTGACCGTTGAACTAAGAGTAGCACACCTCTCCATTTTCTAGCTCATTCTTTAAATCCAAGGTTATTAAGTTTTAAATTGATACCTTTTAACTTACATTTTTTGGATTACATAAATTTATAGATATATTTTTTATTTTAGGTTTTATAGTACATAATGGCTAAGTAAAGATACTAATAAAGTCCCTCCACATCAAGACTGAGGAAAGAGAAAACTATTTCAGAAGATTGTTTCCTGACGTAGACGAAAAGAGGCAATTGAACGTCGAGTTTACAAACTTCTAAGATGGAAGAGAAGGTTTAAGCAATCTTTCTTCTCTTGTTGATAGAGAAAAGATAGATCCAAAAGCATGGTGGTCGTGTTCCATTACTTCAAATGGTTACACTTAAGCTACTTGAATAGCCTTGTTCATCATCATGTTGTGAAAGAAATTGGAGCACATATTCAATTATTCATTATTGGAAGAGAAACAAGATGGCACCACATAGAGAGGAAGGTTTAGTATATGTGCATAGTAACCTTCGACTTCTATCAAGAAGCACTCCAATATCATCAAAAGGAAACTAAAATGTGGGATATCGCTAGAGATGAGGTTGGATCATTGGATGATAGTGGATTTCTTGAAGTTGTTGACTTGTCTTTAAATGAGCCACTCTTATAGGTTGATTTTTCTCAATGTGGAGTCACTAGGATATGATTTTATCATTTTGTTTTAGAATATTTTTCGTAATTGACTGGGATAATCACAAAGGACCTTATAAGTTATTTTGCGATGATAAATCAACTCTCAACATTGCTTATAATCCTATCCAACATCATTGGACATCGTATAGGAATAGACTATCACTTCATTAAGGAAAAGTTTGACAGTGGTTTTGATAACTACAACTTACATTCTTTTAGGCAAACATGTTGACAAAGGGCCTACCAATTTACTTGTAAATTGGGAGTGCTTGAGGAGGAGTGTTGTAAACACTAATCCCTATTTGTAAGGATTGTATTCGGTCCATTAATCAACCCATTAGATTTAGAATAATCTATTTAAAGGAATTAGTGCTTTATCCTATTTACAACTTTGAAATATATCATAAATATTTTCTACACCTATTTATTTAGGATTGAGTCTATGTATATATATAAATAGGGATTAGTGTTTAGTCTTTTGTATCACATTAGGATGGAGCTATAATGAATAATATTCAAGCTCTTGTTACTTCTCTCCTCTTTTTATCTATAATCCATAACTTCAACAAATATGCATGAATTTTCTCTAAAATTTCATACGCGTGAACACAACCAAGAACACGGGAGAAAATTGCATGGGAAATTGTGGATTTAAACAAAAACAGCGTCATTTGATATTGTTGTTCCAAGCAATTAATGTCGGATCAATGCAATTATAATCTTAATCTTGTTCTGACAAGAATTATGGCCCGTAAGAGGAAGTAATGTTCATTGAACTTTTATGTAACTTGATGAGAAAATATTACTAATACCAACATAAGAAATCGTGGTTGAAGCATTTTCAGGGATTGGAGAACACATATGCAGCGAAGAGGCTTGAAACAAAGGTGGTGGTGGAGGAGAATTTTCGAAGAGGCCATCATTGACTTAGGGAGGTTGATACCAAAGTCTCAAAGAAAATGAAAATGGCTTTGAGAGGAAAAAAAATTGTATATAGTAAAAAGTATTAAAATTCAAAACAACGTAATAAATGAACTCATTTACAACAACAACCAAATCTTATTCCACTAAGAGGGGTCGGCTAATAAATGAATTCATATATTAAACATTAAAATGCAACCGCAATCCAGTCATGATTGGAACACTAAATTTTGAATGAGTCAATTTACAGGTTCAGTTATTAAAGAGCAGCCCGGTGCACTACAGCTCTCGCATACATAGGGGTCCGGGATGGGGTCCCACCATTTTGGTGTATTGTACGCAGCCTTACCCTGTCCTTTTACACAAGAGGCTGTTTCCAGGACTTGAACCCGTGACTTTTCAGTCACGTGGCGCAACCACTTTACTGTTTCGCCAAGGCTCCTCCTCACAGGTTCAATTATTAATCTGGTTTTAATTTTTAAAATCATGATTAGAACAAGATCCCTATGATGATTTTTACTAGACTATTTGCATTATTCAATTCCCTCTAGAACGATTTATTTTTCCAAAATAGTTGTAATCAATATCAGCAACACAGTCAAAACTAATGATAAGCAACTTTCACATCAAATTGCAGAGAATAGGGGAACCGTGAACTATAAAACAGCATTAGAGCTATCGTACCTGATTAGACAACGGTACTTGTCTTGAAACATCCCAAACGATAATAGAATTCTCACTGATATTGCTCCCAGATACGTCACTAGAAGAAATGAATTGCTTCCCATTTTTTGTAAACTCAACATCTAGAATAGAACCTAAATTTCGATTATAGTTATGCACAACTTTGCTAGTTCTGATATCCCATAGTTTGATTTGCCCCTTTGATCCCCCAGAAAGGAAGATATTTGAATTATCTGGGTGGAACTTTACAACTCCAGCCATTTGATCTTCTTTGAAAACCTGAGTTTCCATCCCCTTTTCAACATCAACCAACCTTGATGCGCAATCATATCCACAAGAAAGCAAGAAGTTCCCTTGTTGAGACCATTTTACATCTTTCACTGCTGCATTGTGGAAGTTTAGCACACATGCTTTCTTCTTATCTCTGCTCCATACGTTCCATATGCAAACCAAATTGTCCATCCCAGCAGATGCAAGGAGGTGAGCTGCAAGGTAACTACAATCAACAGATCATTACTAATAACATATACAGCAAGGATATCTCTCTTGCTCTGGTCTATCCTCTCCTTCATGTGTGGGTGTGTGACTTTCTTTAAATATTTTGACTTTATATTTATTATAGCTATGAATAAATACATTTTTGAACAAAAAATATAATACTAATTTGACCATTATTTCCTAAAAGTTATATCACAAACAAGAGAAACAGTTTGTCAACGAAGAGAAATTACCATTAGTCGATGACCAATGTATAGCATTGACAGCTTTTGTATGTCCAGATAGGGCTGCAGACAGCTTTTCAAACACCGAGTTCAGGTTTTGGTGACCCTTTGATTTACTTTTCAACAATGCTAAAATGTTATGGGATACATCAGCCTCCGAGATACTCCCTATATTTATGAACAAGAAAAAGGTCAGAGTAGTTGTCGCTGTCAATGGTTTAAAGTTCAATAGAGAAATGAGGGAAGAAAGAAACGTTGCTACCGCATGCATCAAAACTCATGCTGCTATTTTTCTATTAACCTTCCACACTAAATACAAATAGAGGTCCATGAATTGGGAACTAGAATTTTTACTAAGATAAAGCCATGCCAAAGGAAACTATATATAAGGCAAGGGGTCTTATGGACTCTTTGCTATAAATTACCTTGTTTTCCATTTATTCAGTTCACTTTAATACTTTCACTAAATATAATAAGTAGACCACTAAATATAATAAGTAGACAGAACCATGAGTGGAATATATGCCAAGGAATGCAGATAAAAATTGTGAAATAAAATTGTGTTTATTATCCAAAGGTCAAAGCTCGTATGGTTTACTTCTTATATTGTTATAACAAATTATGAGCTAAAATGGATAAACTCTTCCAGCACTTGGAAAACATAATTTTAAGATATTGCAATGGCTTTCTTAAAAAAAAAAAGGATATTGGAATGGCTATTAGGTTTTAAAACAACTTCTCATATCAATTGAAATATCTTCTGCATTTCAATTTCTTTAAAGTAATATCATTTTACTTCTCCTGTTCTCCATAAACATCTACAGGAACAAAAAAAGCTTTTTCAGAAGGAACCAAATATTTATTTTAATTGAGAAGCTCCCATAGGCTAGAAGTTAATCCAATCGGGGCATGTATTGTTTGTTTTTTATTATCCTTTTGATAGTTACTAAAGCATAACGTACCCAAGTGTAATAAGAATAAAAGACAAATGACCAAACATTATACCCCTCCTCTTCCCCTTAAGTCTTAGACTTCACTCTCTCAATCACTGCCAAGTTTTTGAAGAAACGGTGACGAACAGAATCTCATATTTCAGAGAACATAAAAAAGAGAGTAAGACAAAGAGCACTTCAGTATGGTAAACTGAATAACAACTAACAGAAGGAGAGAGAAATCTCCTTCAAAGGGTTTCCTCATTTACAATTTAGCTAATGCTCAAATTACTAACTGTTGAACATGAATCTTCATCCACTTCCCTATATAAGTTGACCACCTAACAGATTCCTTAACTAGTTTCTTATGGACACCTAACTAACACCATCACTCCAACAAATTCTATACCTACACTAACTGCTTTACCTCCACATCTTTCATTCTCATGTCCTGGGTCCATGTCCAATTTCTGTAGTTGAAAATTAGGGATTCCTCATGCTTGAGAAATCTTTCTAATTTCTGATCACACGCCTATGTTGCTACTCACTTGTGACTCTGGACAATCTACACACTCTAATCTAAATGATTGGCTGGGACAAAGTGTTAGGATATAGAATAATAGATATTACAGTAGTTAAGTAGTTAAAGAAGTTAGTTACTTTGTTATTTGGATTAGTTAGAGATTCTCAATTGTGAAGGGGAAACCCTTGAGGAGATATTATCTCATATCCTATCCTATTTATTAATAAAATTGTTATTTCTTTGGAATTTAATTCTTTGGTTCCTAACAAAAAGGCACTCCTGACTGGGCCCCAAGATTACTATCCTTGAATCAGGTTGGGTGTTAACCTAGACTGTTTAAAACCAAAGGAGCTGCTCCTATGGGCCCCATTTAGTATACAAAATCCTTCACATGGATTATGCCAAAAACTTGCAGTCCGTTCCCAATGCAGAAACTCTTATTCTTGGAAGATTGAGAAGTACACAGGTCCTTATTAGCTCACACAAGCACTTGGCCAGATTTATGGCCTTCCTGACATCGTGGGATCATGCATCAACAATGCATTTTACTGTACCCAATTCCCCTGCCATAAATACCCCAACATCTATTGCTCTAAAAATGTGTGCCTCGGGTTTTCCTTTTTACATGTTGAGAAAAGGATTATTCTCCTTCCTACGGTTTTCTGTTCACACCCTTTACAACTACGGTTTTCCCTTCAATACTACTGTTTAAGTTAACCACCTAACTAATTTTACAACTAACTACTCTAACTTCTTTGCATACACATCTTTCAATCTTGTGCCCGAAGTTCTATCAAAGACAGTAAATTATTGGTCTTTTACATAATACCATTAGAATTACGTAAATCTGTAGATATTTCTTTAATTGTACTACTTCCCAGATTGTTTGTTAATATTTCTAGAGTCTACAACTTCCTAGGTTTAGTGCTAATTCATTAAGCACTTGATGTATTTATTGCACAGCAACAACAACCAAGTCGTATCCCACAGGGTCGGTTAAATGGACCAAACGACACCATAATGTTCTATCATATATCATCATATGGAACCTTTAGAACCATATATATCTTGATTGTCTAAACCCAAAGGAGCTGCTCTAATGGGCCCCATTCAGGATACAAAATCCTTCGCCTGGGTTAGGCCAATCCCAATACAGAAACACCTATTCTTGAAAGAGCAGTAAAGAAGACATATATCCTCATCAACTCATCCACGCATTTGGCTAGATTTATGGCCTTCCTAATATCGTGGGATAATGCATCAACACTGCATTTATTGTAACACCATATTAAATACATGTTTTGTGATCTTCAAGACACAGAATTGGCAGAAGTTACATGGTATGAGAGCAAGGTAGGATACGAGTCTTGAGGAGCGGATGGTGGACGTGGCCTCCATTGAGTAAGGCATGACTCTAGAAATGATGCTAATTATTCTATCTTCTTGCATTCTTCAGCAACCACTTGCCTCTTCCTGCTTGTCTATGCCGATGACATCATCATCACCGGTAATAATAAAGTTGGCATCCATTAGTTGAAACAATGTTTGTCTCTACACTTCCAAACTAACGATTTGGGCTGCTTAAATATGTTTTAGGAATTGAAGTTGCTCAGACTAAGACTAGTATAGCTAGTACTCAACAAAAATACGCTCTTTATATACTTGAGGAAACTAGCTTGCTTGATTGCCACCTAGTGACACTCCTATGGATCTCAACGTCAAGTTACTATCAGGTTAGGGGGAGTCACTGAAATCGTTTATATAATACTCATTGAATAAAACATTTGTATGGTATCTATTGAAGAAAAAGGCAAATCACCATCATTGTCTTTTATTCCGCTGTTTCTAATTAACTTAAATATAAGTTTCGTTCAAACTAAGTTGAAGGCTTCCCAAAGTATATATAGTATGTACAATGAAAACATAATGAAGATAAGCCCGGAGGAGCAGCTGTGATGCATGGGTACATAAAACATGGAAACATACCCATATTGCATGGGTACATAAAACATCAGATATCTGAATTAGTGGCAACCACTGTATTTTGTCTCCATCAGATATGTGTATTAGTAGCAGCCACTGTATTTTGAAATGACCGGGATAATTAAATGACTGCGTGAAAGTGTCTGAATACGCCAAGTTAGCTTTTCTGCTTCTTCTCACAATGTTGTCGATGGTGGACCAAAGCAGAGAGCCCTAAACCTGCCATACCGGCCGACATTTGGTGCCACCATATCCGAGTATGGCCCCGTGGCACCGCCATTCTTCAAAAAATTGGCAATGGCGTAAATCCAAAAACCCGCCACTGATATCCGCCATAGCCGATATTTGACAACACTATTCTCATGTTTTATTGACTTCAGCCAGTGAGAGGAGAAGAGGGGATTTTAGGCAGCAAAGGGAAATTTGGAAAGAGGGAAAATGATGAATTATAATATTCTATAAATTTGAGTTGTAATATTAGGAAAAAGTATGAAATAATATCAAGGTCAAGGTAGTTAAGATTGAGATTTCACGCAGAATAAAAAACTGGAAGTAAAATCGTAAAACGTGAAATCGTAACATGAAAACTCAAATAATATCAAGGTCAACGTGAAATTAAACCTTTAGATTCAAATAATCAAGGAAACTTAGTCATAACTATAATGAAATTAGTAATTGATGCCTTAAATAACCAATAACTCGTAATTTCATAAGTCATGAAACATCTTAAGCAAGATTTGCTTAAATAAGAAATATCAGCAGTGGATCAAGACATTCTAATGAAAAAGTGAAGAACTCAACAACAAAACTCAACAACAAAAACAGTACACTGGTAGGGGCTTCAGGCCACAAGAAACAGAGCACAAAACGACAGAACTCAGTAGCAAATATAATGTACAACAGAAGAGGATTTTGGTCACAAAACAGTGCATGGAAAAGGATGCGTTCTAGTCAAAGAAACAGTGCACTGCAGCAAAGTGACTTCGGTCGCAAAAATAGAGAACAAGATGGCTAATTTTGGTTGCAAAGCCAGAATATCACAGACACAGTCATGATACAAAGAAAATAGGATTTTTAGCAAGTGAAATGACACAATGAATCTTAATAAATAAAGCAGAAACGGTCGTATTGCCAACAAGGTCAGAATTCACCCACAAAGGCTTCCAAAAACAAACGGGTCACCTGGATACTGATATCAGAAGTAAAAAAAAATGCGAGATTGCTGTTAAATACTGTTAATGTAATGCAACTGTGGTCGCGATGTGGTTGCAGAGCTGTAAAAATGTTGACGTCATTGACCATTTGTCAAAACATTTATAAATTATATATGTTAAAATCAAATTCATATATTTATTACAAAGATTAGAATCAAAGATTAGGATTTGAATCAACACATCATAGCAACTAGCATTTATTGTATTTTTTATAGACAGATGTTAGAATGTTTGTGGTTATGTTAGTTAGTTGCAAAGGTTCGAACCATAGATCTCGTGTTTAAAACACTATAGGATATGCTAAAAAAACAAAGGACAGGACATGACAACTTCAGTTGTAAAGTGTTTGATTTGTAAAACTGTTCAGGGACAGGACAAACTTGAAGCAAGGGACAGGACAAAAACTAAAATTCCTGTCCCTCACTAAACACAACTTTTTGTCCCACGTACAAATTGTCTAAAATACCAAAATAGTCTTTTGTCCAAAAAAAACATATAAAACCAAAAATGATTCAATATCATAAAATTTTGGCTTAAACGTGCTATTGATCCCCTAAGTTTGCAAGAGTAGCGATTTTGGCCCCCTTTTAAAAAAATGGCAAAAGTGACCCTATGTTTAGAGAAATACGCTCTTTTGACCCTTTGTCTTTACAAAAAGTTGCGATTATGTCACCTGTATTGGGACACGTGGCGTCTTCTCAGCAATTTTGGGACGAAAGGGGCCAAAATTGCTTTTTTTTTTTGTTCGGGGGCCAAAATCGTAACTTTTTAGGTTAAGGTGTCAAAAATGCACTTAGGCCTAAAATTTTGTGCTCCGCCTTGTGTTGTGTTGTTCAGTCTTGTGTTGTTATGTCCAGAACTTACTGTTTTGCAGATCAAACACACCCTATGGGTGTCTCGTAGCTCAGCAATCGAGCTACCTACTTAGTACCAGCATTTATTGTATTTAATGGCAAATGTCAGTATTCTATATTCTCTTATAAAGTATGTTCATATGTTCATATGTACAATGCCGATATACAAAAAAAATAAAGAAGGGTTTAATTCGTGTCCTAATAAAGTATTTTTCCTCGCAAAAACTAATCCTTGAGCAAGGTTGGTGATTGAATTTGATGAATTTCAATATAATATAATTAAAAAAAAACATGGATATAAAAGAGTGAACGAAGAGTACCAGAGAGTGTGAATGAAGACGGTGATGATGAAATGGGAACAACAGAGTGATGAGGAAGAGATGATGCGGCGCGTTGTCGTTTAGAAACGTAGCTACCTGGAAGAATCAGAGAATGAGAAGTGTGAGATGATTTCAGTCGTTTGGGTTTTTCTTCTTCATCTTCATCTGAAGAATTTGAATAAGCGTTGCGCAGAAGATCCATATGTTTGTTTGTGTGTGTTCTTCGCTGCTCCCACTTCAAATTTCTGTTTTATTTCTTCGGCCTCTTGTTAGCTTTTCAAGGAAGAAGTGAGAGACAAAGAACACATCAGGTTCATACTTTAACCGGTTCACTGTGATTGAACCGGACAATTAATTAATCAACAAATAACAAATAAATAGATATATTGTTTTTTTTTTAGAAAATAAATAGATATATTTATTGTTAAAAAAAAAATGAAAATATTTGGTGTATTTTTTAGATGTTTTTTCTTACTCTGGCTGTTCCTATATCTAAGCACCTATTTGACTTTATTTTTGTCCCTATATGTATGGGTGTTCATGGGTTGGGTCAACCCATGAAACCCGGACAAACCCATCCAAAAAACCCAAAAAAATGGGTTGTGTTGGGTAATTGGGTGGGTATGGTTTCTGAAAATGGAAAACCCATGAAAATAAATGGGTTTCGGGTAAAACCAGACTCAAACCCAAAAAACTCACTTACCCAATAATGTTAATATTTTTTATCTTTATTTTTATAGGATAGAAGAAAGTTATATTTTCAAAACATACACATTGTACCCTATATATTGAAAATCAAAATATACTAGAGTTAGAAATTAATATGTTGCACTTTTTGGTTATTTTGATACTAATGCAATTTTATGTCATGCAACTTTAGTTTGTTGCAAAGTACTTTATGATGAACTTTATTATTTGATGTTCTATGACGCATAAAATTATAATAAAATAAGCTAAACAATGTTTTTAAGAAAATTAAAAAGTAGAGTATTATTTTAAAACAAAATTACGAGGACTTGTCATTTAGTCATTTAATATTAAAAAAATAGAAAAATAAGTTGGGTAATCCATTACCCAATCCAACCTAACCCAAAAATTAGTGGGTTTACCCAAACTCACCCAATAGTATAACCGGTGGGTATTTTACCTCACCCAAACCGGAGTACCCTATTTGGTTTGGTTTTGGGTTTGGCCAAACCCAACCCAAACCCACCCACGAACACCACTTCCTATATGTAAATCCCTTTTCAAATTATTAGATGCATTTATTATTTTTTCCTAATCATACCCCTAATTAATAATACTAATTTGTCTTGAAATATAAAAAGTCAAATTTAATATATATACAAACAAATGACAATTTGGTAATATTAACACATAAAATAGACACATTAATTGCACTAACAACTTTCCTTAAAAAATGTGAAAAATGTAAAAGGTGTTTAGATATAGAAACGGAGTGAGTATATTTTTAAGGCCAGTTAGCTATGTATATCCTTAAGTTTCACAAACAACCGTGCTAATTTTAACCTTTAAATTCAAATAGATCCTTCAAATTATATAAAGTTTGCAACGTCTTTTTCATCCAACTTTGTTGAATCAGACTTATGTGACGGTTAAATGCTGACATGATAAGACTAAATCATTAAAAAAAAATTATGATTTTTCCATAAACTTCATCTGCTTCCTCATTAACCTTATCATCTTACCCTCTCTTTAGAAAAGCAAACCAACAAAAAATAATACAATCCTCGTCTTATCAACTCAGATTATCTTTTCCTCATCAACACAAACGCTATTATTATTCACCACAAATCCTAGAATCACCACCACAATCACCATCAGTTTTAGCCTTATCATTGTTATTCACCTTTTTTTTATTACATATTGGTATTCACCTTTACATCACTATTGTTCCCATTATCATCGTCAACCTTATTAAACTCATATTCATTAATCTCTTCTAGTGAAGCAGTATCAGAAATCTCACCATCTTTTACATCCTTACCCACTTTCCTATTTTTAGTTTTTTTTCCCGAATTTTCACAATCTGAAAACGATAACAAAAAAAAAACCATGGATAATGAATCACATATAGAAAGGCAAATCACACAAGAACAATACAAACAAAATAACCATTAATTTGTTTCAAAATTGAACATAAAAATTAGGTGATGATGGAACATTATATATATATGGAAATTATATTTTGGAAATTTTAGGGTGTGACAACTCTACTCCCCTTAAAAGAATTTTGCCCTCGAAATTAAGAGCTCATAGGAAAATGGATTTAATTCTCACTTAAATATCTTATATTATATAATATTTGAAACACTAACTCACGTTAATTTTATTATAACACAACTAAAAAGTTTCACTAAAGATCCACACATCAAACACAAAATTTCATAAGACACGCATCCATATAACATAAAAGTTAGAATTTAATATTATTCTCAATTATCACCACTTAAATCCAACCATATCATTATAATAATTACTTAACCAATCTATCAACTCATATCTACAAGATTAAAGGACTTCGAAAAATATCAATAGATTAAGTCTATAAAAACATATTGTAACAACCTGTTTTTCGTTAAAATTATTTTACTTATTTATTATATGTGTTTACTTGCTTGTTTGTGTGTTTGACTTGGGATTAGTTGATTTTGAGGCTAGAAGGGTATTTTAGTCATTTTCAGGACTAAGATTATTTTGGTCATTTGAGGAGCGAGGGTAAACTAGTAATGTTATAATATATAATATTTTAGAGTTTTAGTGTGAATAGTTATTTTATTAAGTTAGAAGTAACTTGAAATAATTATTTTGAGATTGTAATTAATGAGATGATTTAGTGAGTTAAGTGTGTAGTAACTTTTTAGAATTAAGTGGTAAGAGTTTTGAGGCTCATTATGAGTAGAGTTACCCTAACCCATTATTGGAGTATATATAGAGAACTTATGAGGGAAAATTAGGGTTTAGTCATTCATTCACACATTCTCATAAAAAGAGAGGGTAAAGAGAATTGAGGGAGAAAAGAAGAATAGAAGAGAAAGAGGAAGACCCACTTGGAGAAAAGTGAAGAGAAAGTTAGGATTCAAAGAGGAGAGTGAAGATTCTTGCAGATTAGCTTAAGCTTAAAGAAAATAAGGTAAGGGGAATAAGTTTGTTCTACTTAATAAGCTATAATCTTGTTTTTCACTTATGAGTCACATTTGTTTTGAATGAATTATGAAATTGATTATTTTAGATGTTAATTTTCATGCTCATAATTAAGTGGTGAAATTAGGTATGTGAAAGTTGTTGAAAACTTGTTGTCGATGCTTAATTTTCATTGTTGATATGTGTTGAATTGATTACTTTGAGAATTTTGCTTAACTTAGTGACAATGATAATGTTGTTGTTGATTAATGTGTTGGAACAAAATTTGTTTAACATTACCCTTTGAGTTTTGATGACAACAAGGTATTAAAAATTATCAATTGGATATGCTAATATTTGTTCAAGTGTGCAGAACCATATTGAAAATTACCTTTTTGTCCCTAACCAAACCATTACTATTGAAAGCAATACTTTAACCATCATTTCTTCGGAACCTTCTTCCTCAAACCTTACTCATCTCCCAGATATCAATGCCCCACCTACCCTTTTACTAGATTCTATTATATTAAAAGAGGTATGTGAGAGTATTTTCCAGGATCTGAACAAATTGGTGAAGACCAGGAATAACTTTGTCCATGAGAAAATTTATGTAGATGAATGGACAAGTCTAAGGAACATAGTTGAATACATGATGTGTGAACTTCAGAAGTTGTCCTTGGAAGCTCATGACAAAGCTTTGCTTGATCTTCAACAATGGTTCAAAGGAGTAACTGTGAACATGGAAGAAGTAAAGTTCAACAAAAGTCTAGAGAGAAGTAGGCTGTACCTATCAGACACACCTATGTATCTGGATGCTTCAAGCATTATCTCCTCTAGTGTGCATTCTGAAAACCTAGACTTCAGGTGGTTGACTAAGCTGAAAATTCAGACTTCAGATGCTCCTATTCTTAAGAAGTTGAAAGATGATCCTGTCTTGGAAAAGGAAAACAAAGAGCTGAAGAAAGCATTGTTTGAGCAAAAGATCTTGGTTGCTGAACTTCAGAGAAAGATGATTGCTCAGCAAGAAGAAGCAAAGATTAGAGAAGAAAATCTTATCAAGAGTTACAATGATCTTAAGGAAGACATGTAGAAACAATCAGAAACTACAAACAGTTTGATTAGAGATCTGATGGAAATGGTTCGGAAACAAGCCAAGCCTTAGATTGCACACCTTATCTTTAGCTTGTTTACTCTTTATCTTGTCTGTCGTTTGTGTTTCTGGAATACTTTGTTTTGCTTCTGCCCATGTTTTGCTTCTGACAATATTTTTGCTTCTAAACTTATTATATATGTCTTATATTGAATTTTCTCACTATGTTTTTCTCATCTCTTCTCTTTGTCTATATTTTATCTTTTTGTTGATGACAAAAGGGGGAGTAGATATATAGTATTTATAGGCTCTGAGCCCCATTAATTTAAGTTAAACAAATTAAATTAATAGGATCTTTTTCTCATCTCTTACTCTATTAATGTGAGATTATTCTGAGTGTATTACGTTTTTTAATGATGAATTTAATTAACATGGATAGAACTCAGGGGGAGCTTACAAACCTCACCTTAAAGTACTATTGGACTCAAGGGGAGCTTACAAACCTCATATCCATAGGTCAACGTGTTAATCAGATTAACAACAATTGAACATTTTAAATACCAAGTGTTTGTCATCATCAAAAAGGGGGAGATTGTTGTAACAAAATTTGTTTAACATTATCCTTTGAGTTTTGATGATAACAAGGTATTAAAAATTGTCAATTGGATATGCTAATATTTGTTCAAGTGTGCAGAACCATAGACAAAAAATTTCAATCTCTTATTTAAGCATAGGTTCTTGAAGAACAAATGAGAGCAATGGAATAAACAAGAAGGAAGCTTGAAGTTCTGAAGAGTAAAAGTTCTGAAGACAAGAAGTTCTGAAGACAAGAGGTCCAGAAGAAGCTAACGTCATCAGAAGCACTCTCCTCATCAAAAGCTAGTTCACCAGAAGCTGACGTCATCAAAAATTCTGAAGAACATCAGAAGCTAACAGATTGAAGCTTCTCAAAAGTTGTTCAAACGATGAGTTAATCACGTCTATCATTGCAGAAGACTAGAAGAATGTAGCAACGACTATTTCAAAAGGATTTGAAGGCTTTGGATGCTTATTCTTTGGAGAGAGTTGAAAAAAGACAATTGTACGAAGTGTACAACCACTATCTCCACTACTCTATTTTTATGTCTGCTAGTACAAGAACAACAGTTTGTTGGAACAAAGGGTGTTTCACAAGCCACTTATTGAGTTTTGACAATAACAAGGTATTAAAAATAATCAATTGGATATGCTAAACAATTTGTTCAAGTGTACAAGATCCATAATCAAAGTACTATTCATAAAGATTCTGGTTGAACAAGTTCAAGAGCAAAGGAATTTATTTGAAG
>Ga0315913_1003141_pt1 | contig 19755 bp, 14 predicted proteins | sample MpolsnodulesMG_FD_207736 | JGI IMG/M metagenome (GOLD analysis project Ga0315913, IMG submission 207736) | Medicago polymorpha root nodule microbial communities from Los Angeles, California, United States - small nodules | ecosystem: Host-associated > Plants > Roots > Nodule | place: USA... | reverse complement strand
TCCATCTCAAACTCAATTGGTCATTCTCTCACCTCACTCATCAAAACAAAGCTCACACCTTTCTTCTTCATTTCTCATTGAATAAACACTCTTTTCTCTTTCAGGGTCACCTTATCTCTCATTAAAGTCTTCAACTTTCTTTCACCCCTCATTTCCATAACCGTTTTCTCAAATACTACATTTTACCTGGAAGAAATCAACATTAAACAACACAACAATAATTGTAAGCTAAAAAACATAAACAATGTTGTTTGTTTCTTATTCTTTTTTGTTGTTTTATATCTTGTTTTCAAATATAAAAAATGAATATAATAAAAAAAATGCATGAAAGGTTTGATTTTTTTGGATCTTATGCTTATTTTAGCCAACCCCTTTTTTCCTCTTTTTGTTTTCTAGTCTCCAATGATGTATTTGACCTTCATTATCATTATTTTCATTATATCATTTTCATATATGTTTTTGCACATGTATGTATTGTTATGTAATAATGTGCATTTACCTAACTTTGTAATCTTATTACATTTTTTGTAATATATTTTTGTAATATAGTTTGATTTGGAACTGTGCAGGGTGGAAAATTTGATGATGAAGTTTGATAGAGCTACAAAGCTAAATGGACCTATAAATGATCATGTGAGGGTTGATTGTGTTGTTTCCTGTTGAAATAGAAAGCATAGGGTCCCAAGATACTATTTGTGTATAGCAAATTTGGAATTATTGGTGGATTTTTCCTTCTAAGTTGCTTTTTTAGGTACTAGAGCCAAGCTAGTTGGATCCAAATCACTCACACACAAAACTTTACCTTTTTTGAAGATGTTTCTTTTCAACTGTTTTGACTTGGCTTTGTGATTTGAAACTTGAAGGCTGGCACAAAAAGCAAAGCTAGTGAAATGATGAAAGGGTGAGGTGCATTTTGAACTTCAAGGGGGGCTGCTACTAGTGTGAAAACATCTTGCTTTCTGAGCCACAAAAAGGGTATCTGATTCTTCACTTGTTTATTTGATACTACTTTAGGAATGTACTTGTTAGAGAATCAGTCTTATGTTTGTGATAAAAATAAAGAAACCAGATTCTGTGAACGTTGGAGAAAGTTTTTTTGAACTTGAGAGAGTTTCTGATAAATATGGTTTGAATTTGGTTACAAGACTTTATTATACAATTATATAAGCATGTTAATTGTACTTGTAGGGTAAGCTAAGGGTGTTGAAAGTCTTCTCGTGGAGCATATATCTATCATACATGGTCTTTAAGACTTAAATTGAGAGTTAGTTTTGAGCAAGGTAGTTTTTGTGGCATTGTTATCAGTGACGATGAGTCGAGAGCAGCAGAAGAAGGGGAAACAAGAGAAAGGCTGTGATGGTGCTGAGAAGGTTATTGTTGCTGTCAAGGCATCGACAAAGGAAATTCCGAAGACAGCTCTTGTTTGGTCACTGACTCATGTTGTTCAACCTGGTGATTGCATTACACTTCTAGTGGTTGTTCCTTCACAAAGTTCAGGTGATTCCTTCTTTTGGTTTTGTGCTTCTTTTCTTGTTATATTGTTTGTGTAAAACTATTTTACATTGTCAGTGTATCCAAATTAAACTCTATTGTTTTTTCTAGTGACAAATTGTAAATATATGTAATTGACAATTTTTCTACTACTGTGCAGGTAGAAAATGGGGTTTTCCAAGATTTGCTGGTGACTGTGCCAGTGGTATTAAGAAGTATCCTCCAGGAACAATTTTAGAGCAGAAGAGTGATATCACTGATTCTTGCTCTCAGATGATCCTTCAGCTCCATGATGTCTATGATCCAAATAAGGTTTGTAGCCTTGGTTTTGGTGTGTAAAAGGTTCATGCAAATTGATTGATGAAGATACTAATCCTCATGTTAAACTTTTTCGAACAGATAAATGTCAGGATTAAAATTGTTTCCGGATCACCTTGCGGATCAGTGGCTGCAGAAGCCAAGAAAGGACAAGCTAGTTGGGTTGTATTAGACAAGTAATAGTCATTCTTATCTTTTCCTTATTGAGAAGCATAATATACTATTGTAACCTATGTAGCACCAACAAATCAGATTGAAGGCGTGTTCAGTGTTTGATACATGTCAGTGTCTAACCCCGACACATTTTACATTCATTTTTTTCATTTCTTAAGTTAGTACTGAAACTTGATCATGTTAGTGTGTCTTAAATTACTTTGATTTCTTAAATTACTTTTTCATTTCTTAAATTACTTTTCTGTTAGTGTCTGTGTCAATATCATGTCCGGTGTGCATGTCTATATCAGTGCTCTATAGATTACAGCTATGAAACTTGATCATAGATTATATTCAGTTTGTGATTTGTTGAAATTTGGTGTTGCTTACTTTTCAGACATCTCAAGCCTGAGGAAAAGAAATGCATGGAAGAGCTGCAGTGTAACATTGTTGTTATGAAGCGTGCTCAACCGAAAGTGCTTCGCTTGAACTTGATTGGACCAAAAAAGAAGGAAGTTGAAGAAGCATGTACATCACCTTCTGTGCAAGACGATATGCTTGAAAAGAAAACCAAAAATAAGATTGATTCTTTAGTTGATTCTATCAAAGGACCAAATGTTACTCCAACTAGCAGCCCTGAGTTAGGTACACCATTCACTACTACTACTGAGGCCGGTACTTCATCAGCTTCAAGCTCTGATCCTGGAACATCACCGTTCTTTATCTCAATGAATAGTGAGTCGAAGAAAGAGGAAACCATCAAGGAAAGTCAAGAACTTTGTGATACTAATTCAGACACAGAAAGTGAAAGTCTGTCCACATCTTCCGCTAGCTTTAGATACCAGCCGTGGATCACGGAATTGCTTTTACATCAACAATCATCTCAACACAACGAGGAAAGATCAGATCCTTATCACGGTATGCCTCAAGCAACTACAACCAAAGCCTTGCTAGAAAAGTTTTCTAGGCTTGATAGAGGAGCTGGAATTGAAATGTCGGCAGCATACAGAAAGGACTCAGATTTTAGTGGTAATTTAAGAGAAGCAATAGCATTGTCAGGAAATGCTCCACTTGGTCCACCTCCATTGTGTTCAATATGTCAACACAAGGCACCTGTATTTGGAAAACCTCCGAGGTGGTTCAGCTATGCTGAGTTGGAACTCGCTACCGGTGGATTTTCACAAGCTAACTTCTTGGCAGAAGGAGGGTATGGTTCTGTTCACCGAGGGGTTCTACCAGAAGGACAGGTCATTGCTGTCAAGCAACATAAATTGGCTAGTTCTCAAGGTGATGTTGAGTTTTGCTCCGAGGTAGAAGTTCTGAGCTGTGCTCAGCACCGGAATGTTGTTATGCTGATTGGATTCTGTATAGAGGATAAGAGAAGGCTACTGGTTTATGAGTACATATGCAATGGATCATTGGATTCACATTTATATGGTGATTTCTCTCTTTCAATCCTAAATTATCTCATGATAGAATTATATATTTTTAAATTTTGCTTGAATAAAGACACTCAGCATGCAATTTTAATATAGTCCATTATCTGTCGAGGTTTTTTTGTTTTTCATATTTCTAACCGTCGTTAAACAATTGGAAAATGGGATTAGAGCAGAGTATGCTAATATCATTATATTCTCCATGATACATTTGGTGATTGCTATATGATATTTGAAGCACTTTACTGTCCCTTACTTGATTGTATATTGATCTAATACTTTTACATATTTCAGGGCGGCAAAGGGATCCATTAGAATGGTCCGCAAGGCAGAAAATTGCTGTTGGAGCTGCTCGTGGGTTAAGGTATCTTCATGAAGAGTGCAGAGTAGGTTGTATCATCCACCGTGACATGAGGCCAAACAATATTCTCATAACTCATGATTTTGAACCTCTGGTACGTTGTTCTCTGCCTTCTTTTTGCCAATAAAAAACACCATTATCATTACTTCACTATTGCATATTCATCTGTCTATATTTCTTTCAATAAAAAAAAATCAATTAATTTATGTGGATGTGGACATGTTTTAAGTTTACTTACCAAAAGACGAAGGCCATGAATCTGAAGTGTGTTTCGAGGTGCATCAAATGTGTACTTCATTTTCTAACAGTATTGAATTGTGCTAAAATATGCAAGGTTGGTGATTTTGGACTGGCAAGGTGGCAGCCTGATGGAGACATGGGTGTGGATACTAGAGTAATTGGAACATTTGGGTACGTTTTATATCGATCTTGATTCTGTTTCATTGCCAAACTTGTGAGTGCGGTATGAGATTACAGCCAAGAATGCGCAGACACTTCAAAATAATAACCATCTCAATTACAGATTGTGTTAGATACATCTAATTGTATTTAAATTTTTTCAAAATTTTATGTTTTAAACTTTTTTAAATAATAACCATCTCAGATATGGATATGTGATTTGTGTTTTTTTATTCATGTTATATTAGTATTAGGTACTGTATAATAACTGTGACATGTCCTGTATAATAATGAATAACATGTCGGTGACATGTTGTATACATGCTTCTTAAATTGCAACTAAACTGTTGTATTGTATGTGTAGGTATTTGGCTCCTGCTCAAAGTGGCCAAATCACTGAAAAAGCTGATGTATATTCCTTTGGGGTGGTATTGGTGGAGCTTGTTACTGGTAGAAAAGCTGTTGATCTCACCAGGCCCAAGGGACAACAGTGCCTTGCTGAGTGGGTAAGTTAAGACTTAAGAGTATGATAAAATGATATTATATAGTAACTTGTTATGATATTTAATTAATTGTCTTATGTTGTTACTATTTCTAGACTCAAAGTAACATGACACTACAATTGAAAACAAAAGTGGTTGAATTTTTCTTTTGTTTGTTCAATCAATGTTCATGCTTAGCCTTGACTAAGGCCCTGCTTGGATAAATAGCTTAATTAAGCTCTCATAGAAGGTCCACATATCATATAAGTGTTTATGGATAAACAATTTCTATAACATAAGATAAAATAGAGTCAAATTGTTTTCATATAAGTTATAAGTTGTTTTCAGAAGCTATCTTGGATCACAACTTCCCAAGTGCTTATGCTAGTAGATAAACTCAAATAAGTCAATCTAAAAAGGCCTAATTGTGTTTAAATATTTGGATATTAAACAGGCACGACCACTGTTAGAAGAATATGCCATTGACGAACTGATTGACCCAAGGCTGGGAGGTCACTATTTAGAACATGAGGTCTATTGCATGCTTCATGCTGCTTCATTATGCATAAGGAGAGATCCTCATTCTAGACCACGGATGTCACAGGTAAACAAAGTTCTCAACATATTTTTTTTTTGGCGTGGCAACTTTGTTTGCTTTAAAACATTAACAATTGCATAGTTCTTTCAACTTTACCTAAAATAAAAAGGTAAGATAGACTTCTTACAAAGTGAGTCAATGGGAAAGGGTTAACTGCATATCATATCTTGTTGAGAAGGATTATAAATTGGACCACTTTTGGGTGAATAAATTGGACCACTTCTACTTTCCTAAATTTTTTTAGATCTGATATTTCAAATAATACAATTTAATTATCATGCGCTGACAACGTGCTTTTTGTACACAGACATCCAATCATATCTCACTATGTAGATGTTTGTGCACAGATTTTTAAATTATAGCATTATGACACTGTCAGTGTATAATTATTAAATTTACGATATAATATGCTAATTGCTGAATGCTAACTGCTTTGGTATATTTGCGGTTGTGAAGGTTCTCCGAATTCTAGAGGGTGATATGGTGGTGGACGCAAATTACATTTCAACTCCAGGCTATGATGTTGGAAACAGGAGCGGTCGCCTTTGGTCAGAGCCACTGCAGAGGCAGCACCATTACAGTGGTCCCCTCTTAGAAGATTCATTGGAGTCATCATTCAGCGGAAATCTATCTCTTGACAAGTACAAACCTGCTTCCTTTTGGGATAGGAACAGGGACAAGCCAAGAAGGGCATCATGTGAAGGTGATACTTGAAGTGATTGATCTTGAAAAATGAGTTCTCGTTATGCTAAATATATTTGCTGTTACCCTCCTATTTTTGATGTTTTCTTTCTACTTTTTCCATTAGGAAGTGTCGGTGCTACATAGGTATCTGTCTATAGCAGAGTGAAAGTTGTATAAGTATATATAGAAGCTTTTTGATTTTGTTTAGAGAAATTATGTAAAACAAGTGCTTCAATGAACTAAATTGATTACACTTGAGAGATTTCTATTTCTATGATCTACAAATGGATGAAATTGAAATAGCTTATTGTCAGGTGGTCCAACTCTCTCTCCAATTGTTGTATGTGCATGAACTTGCATGTGATGAGAAGAAACAAACATGTGATCATGATTGTCTTCTGAACTAGAAAACAATGAAAATGAAAACACATACCACAGTTACCTTTAAACATTAATGTAGTGTAAAATCAGAGATGTCAATTTTTTCTTTCTTTTTGAATTTTCAACTTCTGAAGCATTTAAGATCAAATTTAAACACCAAGTTGGCTGATGTTGACAATGTCATATCTTTTTTTGAATTCTTGATTTCTGTAGCATGTAAAAGAGACTTTATTGGTTATGTATAAAAAACATTTTGTTGGTTGGGTGATGATGACAGGGCTGGGAGATTGAGACATAATAGTAGTAACACAATTGAGAAACATGTCATGTGTGTGTCTTGTTTCTCTGTTATGTTTTGGCAAGTTAATATGTAAACAAAGTAACATCTGAGGACAACTTGGTCTGAATCTTGTCCATACATGTATATTTATCTTTTGCTCATTACAGATCAACATCAACAAACATATTTGCAGAACCTACAGCTATGATTCCTCCAGTATTGTTTGCGAATCATGGAAAATAACGGTCTATTCAATTTATGCTAAGCAATAGTGCTATTTTGCTTATGTAACTGTTATTTGACAACATTTTGTACTAAATAGAGTATCGCAAAAAATAATGTTTTCTTCAAATTCTGTTATACATGTTATGAGCACTGCTAATTAACAATACTGATTTATAGCAATTTTTAAATTAATATATGCATGTCGTCACTCTTCATGGAATTATAAATATCTTTTTCATTACCCAGCCTTGAACCAAGGACCTCAAGGTTGAGGCATATACCTCCTCATGGGATTATATAAATGTTTATGGGTAAGAAACACAGATTTTAACACATAAAAGAAATCTAAAAAAAATGGTTTACAAAATGAATTTTATTTAGTTTAGGGATAAAGATTTTTAAGTTGTTACTATATAATTATGTAATTGTAATTTTCCATGATCAGCGAACAATATGATTTAATAATCAAAAAACTTAAAAATCTGTCTCCTGAACAATTTAATTCTTATGTTTCTTAGCAATCAAAGAACACAGTAACAATTACTTTTTTCAGGTCAGGAGGAACCCAAATGCAAAATCTTGCATTGATGAGCATGATCAACAATAGCCACAATATTTTTTTCTTTTTGTTTGTAAACGAAGTGGTAAATACTACTAAAACCCACACACACAACTATGAAATTTTAGATTTGAATCCGGTTGAAGGCGTCTAACCTAACAATTTCGACATTGTCTCTTGAACTAGTCTTTACGGACCAATAACTACAACTTTCTCTTGAACTAGTCTTTACGGACCAATAACTACAACTTTCGGATTTAACACTAATATTAGTACATTGGAATCGATTATTTCCTTTGTTGAGCCGTTTGAAGAAATTTTCGCGTGCATATTTTGAATTAGACAGATATAAGAGCTAAGCAGTAACTATAGTATCAAATAAAGTTGTTTATTTTGATCTAAAACTACTTACTCCATTAAAAGCTAAAACCAAAAAACCATTTCTATAACAAGTTTCGAAGTGAGGCACTGCTTATACATGAACTTCAATATGTCATAAAATGATAGACATCGATATAACTCAAAATCTCTAATAAAAGATAATCATCAATAAGAAAATAAAAACAATGAAGATGATCTTTTTTTTTGGTCAAGTGAAGAGGATCTTTTAACTACATGAAAGAAAAGATAATATATATTTGAAAAATGTTATGCCAGAGGACAAAATGAAATAAAGTTGTGTATTTCTAACCATCAAATCCTACTATATGTAGAATCAAATGAAAAAGTAGACATAGGATCTGTTGTTGACATGCCCTATGTCCATTATGAAACAAATATAAGTTTACATGTTGCAGAGGCCATTCATATCTAGGAAGTGAATACCCTCAAATGTCCTGGTGTGTAGCACTTTTGAACCTTTGTAACCTCTGAGGCAAGATGTTTTAAGCTGCGATGAAAGACATTTTGGAACAATTGGTACACATAGGCTCTCCACATCACGAACGAAAGTAATCGGAAATCTATAATAAAAAATCTTGGCTCTAATCAAATTAGGCAAGGCCTTAAACTTTTCTTCTTTTGGAAAATATATATGTAAATATATTATTTGCAAATCTTCTAAAATAGGACAACATAATAGAAGTTTCACAAGATGTTCATGACGGATATAGACTTTGTTTAAATGGAGAGTTTTGAGAAGAGGTAAATACACTTGATGAGAAAGATCTTTCACCCTTAGCCATTCCAATTTAAGAACCTTAAGCGTCTTAAAACTAAAAAGGCTAAGGCATAATTCAATGGGAATGCTGATGTTAAGGTTCTCAATTCCTCGTTGTATGGCAAAGTAAACAAATCTATTGACATCGTGTGGATGACAACAGGTGTTGTTGACACATTTGAAGCGAAACGAAAGGATCGGCAGTGTGATGTTTTGTGAGAACATTGCCGCGTACACATAATTTTGAAAGGAAAAGAAGTCTTTGAAGGTTTTGTCCTCAAAGTCGAGAGATAGGACTGAAGGACATACTGACTTCCACCTCATCGAGAGGATGCTTGTGGTGGGCGCGTGTTTGGTAGGAAGAAAAGAGAGAATGTGACTGAGAATTGTAATCTATTATCTATTTATTTATTGTATGATTTTTCATGTTTCTTCACTCATAGGAAGTAATCATATTCAAGGGGTGTTGGACACTAAATGTTGATACTTCTCCCGATCAAATTCGAATCTTGATTCACCATATTGTGGTAGTTTAGCCTCTTCGGCTAGACTCAACTCACATTGATATTATATATTTATTTATGTTACATATGTAGGTTATTTGATATTAATATGATAGACTATTTGTTTGCTTTTCTCTTAAAGACTACAATCAAGCCAATGTAGGTTTACTCTATTGGTAAGAAGTCAACTCCTCCACAATGTCATGGGTTCAATTCACAGTGCCAATGTGAAGACTTTGATAGGTGATTTGTAAGTACCTCTATAAACGTTTTTTGAACACCGACCTTGCTAAGCCCTCGAAAGTCGAAACCCAAATTACCTAAACTTTTTTCTCATAAAAAAAAGACCATTGTCGACATTCATCATGGTGAAGACTAAGATTGAAGTTTTAGACGAAATTATATCTTTAGTATCGTTATTCTTATTTTAATTGCTACATTTTAATTGAAAATAGAATTAAGATTAGCTTGGATTTAACTCTTGGGGGTTGATTTGGTGGTGAAGACTTGGACCTTGTGCTTCTCTTTAGATCTTTGAATACACAGTATTATTACTATTTAATTGATTCACAATCTTAAATAGTGATGTTGGGAAAACATATAGACAAACTTGTTTTCGTACAATAGAACAAATTGTTTACTAAAGATAGTGTTACTCTCGCTGCTGAAAAATTGTCCTCAATTGATTCTAACAGATTACATGGTTCAGACATAACTGTTTGCTGTACTCATTTTGTAAATTGCAAATGGTACATCTTACCAACCTTTCTATAAATTGCAACTACTCAGAGGGAACACAATATTTCCTTTTATATCGAACCCAAATTATCCAGAAATGGTCTAGCTCCAATTTACTCTATCGCTTCTTCCTCATTCTAGACCTTGCATATCTAGAGAGCACAACCAAGGAGAGAAAAAAAGAGTTAGAAATGTGAAGTATCCAACATAACTGACAAAAAAATTGATAAAATCCATTAGGTTAGAAAATACTCTATGTGCATGCCACCCCGATCTGATGATGGAAGTGAGCTTCCCTGAAGCTCCTCCATGACCTTAACAGCTTGATCAATTTCCTGTCGAAAAAAGAAAGGTTGTTAAGATCATTGATAAATGAGCGAAAATTCAGGGCAATGGTTATTTGATAAATTTGGTACACTTAGTTATACTTCAAGTGACAGCATTGAAAAGGCAGGGGTGTATACTATTACTAGGTAATCGCAACCAAGAGAGAAGGTTGGACAAGATCTTGTTTCTTTTAAATAAATGCTGAATGGAAAAGAAATGGAAAAAAAATCAACTAAAAAGTAATATCAAACAACCATGTCCAATTCATCGGAGGTATGTGTATGCCACGTTCTTATAATTTTAATTAACAGTCCATTGTACAGGAATCATGAGACAATAGTAAGGTTGTTCAATTGATATTTTTTTGCACCTAGTGATGGTCAGATTTTGTTCCACTATACAATTATTGTCAGCTGAAGTTGTACAGCTATACTTTCCAGATAAATTTCATACCACGAACTGATGTGTGCCAATATGAAAATCAAAATTCCCAAAAAATGTTTTAAACTTATGACACAACTCAAAGACTATGATCAACTATCATGTATTATGTTATATTTTTTTTTTTGGAGAATGCTAACCAGTGCCCCAAGGGCAATGGTTAAGCATCTAAAACAAGTAAGTTTTCATGAAAAAATTGTGTAATAATTACTTTATAAAAAGTAACATCTTATATTTCCAAGACTAAATTTCTATTTATAGATTCCTTAACCATTGCCCTGAGGGCACTGGTTAGCAAGACCTTTTTTTTTTTTATAATATGCTCTACTTAAAAGTAGAGTTTCTTTTTAAAAGAGCCCAGCACATCATTCCAAAGAAAAGAGTAACTGAAGAACTCATGGAAAAGAATAGGGCCGAAGATTTACTGCTGTAACCCTCAAATTGTTAATGGTTAACTCCATAATTTCTTCTCTCACCCTTTCCTAGTCAATACACACATAATGTATGAATATTATAAAGAGAAATGATATTTGTACAACTATTTTTGTACAACTTTCTCTCACATACTCACATTATCTTCTTATTCTCTCTCTTCTTTTTTCTCTCTCCATTGTTTTTGACCAATGAGAAGAGGGAACAACAAGGTTGTCCCAAAAGTTGTACCAAAATAGTTGTTCAAATATCATTACTCTATTATAAATGTCTACCTATTCTACCAATGATGCCAATAGTCATTGAGATATGTAATGATTACCAATGATGCCTGTTATATGAACATGAAAATTAAAAGATATGAGCTATGTGATAATAACTTTCAAGTTTTCAATACAACATTGAATTTTGTCATAAAGGTGTCCGATAAAAAGTTTTTTGAACAGTGGGGCAGTACCTAAGCATTACATCAATGTAATATGATTCCTAGTCCTACTGTATATATAGACATGATCACATGACACCGAGTGTCATACCGTAACACTTACACCAATTAATAACGTTATGTTGAACGCAAAGTTGACTAATCTCATTGTTGAATTCCAAGTTCATATAAATTATATCAAGCTTAAAAGCAATTTATGCAAATAAAAATTGATACTTCATCTTATTGTTTTAACAAAACAGATGATATATAATTTAAAATGCATGAAAATATTCCTTGTTAGATAACATACATGTCCAAATTATTTAAAAATTTCTACTACGATGATAAAGATCTAATGATTCAATGGGCCAGGTTGGTTAGTTTTGTATCCTTCAATAAGTATATTGGTTAATGTCATAAAGTTTGACGTCTAGTGTCTTTTGTCTGCATGTGTCTTTATAATCAGCAAGAACAGTTGAGTTACCTCAAAATCAGCAAATGCTACAGGCATTCCTCCTCTAGAACGCATTTTGACCAAGTTGAATCCAGCATACCTGGAAAAATGGATTATCAAAGTCAATTAGATGATGAACAATGTAGGATTTAGATTTAACAAGAACAAGCGGGTTGAATGCTCTTCCAATTTCAGAGGTCCTTGGCAAATCCATAAATAAAAAATAGAAGCAGCAACTCACACAGATAAAGCTTGCTTTAATTCATCCTCAGTGCAGTTTGGACCAAGATTGGCAATAAAAAGAGTGGAACATGGTCCTCCATCATCACCACCCTTTCCATGTTGTGCCTGCAGCCAATTTGAAAACATCATAATAATACATATGGCATAAGTACTTAATAGGAAAGTGAAAAAGAAATATTTTACAAACTATACAATATTCATTTTATATATTTGAAATTAACTACACAATCTAACATATGTTTCATAATAGTTTGGCCGAAATGCAGAGAGGAACAAAATCTGTGTGCAGCATTTGACGAGAGAAAGAATATTGGATATTTTATGTCTTCTACAAATGCAAAGAGATAAAGTGTTCCAATTTCCAACATATTGCTAATGCTGGGTTTCACTTACCCTTGCCACAGGTACATGATTGTCAGAACCAACAACTGCATCACCACTGCACACAATCGGAAAATATTATATTCTCAGTCAACCAATTGAAAATTTTGAAAACTTGTGTATTTTTATCATTCATTTTTCGTTTATGTTAACAATTTGCACAGTTTTGAACCTTTTAGGTATGGAAAACAGTACTAAAGTTAATTGCATTCTCAACCTTTGTGCGGTTGCTATATCGCCATGGTTACTGCCATTTTCTGATGGTTCATCAGGGTCACTTTCACCTAAATGTGAAAACATGTGCAGGTGAGCAACAAAAATAAGAGGGGAAAGAATGTGAAACCAAGCTACCTTTTCCTACTTAAATTCTAATATAACCCACCAAATTGAAAGGGACAAATAGGTGTGGATGTTTTATAGAGAGTCAACAATAAAATAGTAGCAAGCCATATCATCATAGTCATTCAGAATAAATAATGTCTATGTCACCTTGAACTTGTAATGAAAGAAACTTTACCATCATCACTTGACGATCCCTGAACATTGGCTTCCCCCTTTGACCTTTTGTCTATAACCACGTAAGCTCCACCACCTGTGCATGCAAAATAAAACCACTAATCATCCTGGAAAAACCGTAAAATTATAAGTTTGGAAAAGCTTATTTACTTTTAGCAACTAATATCGGTTTATCTTATGTCATAGCATTTGTGTAAGTTCTTGGATTAAGCTTATAAAGTAGTTAAACTTTATCACATGTCTATAAGTAGTTTTCAGTTTACTTCAATAAGATGTCCCAGACTGCTTATGAAAACAACTTACAGTTTATAAGAACAGAGTTTAACTTAATTTCATCTATGATTACAGAAACAACTAATACATAATCAGTTTTCTGATTAGTGTTTAATCAATATGTGCTGTATTAAGTTGTTTACCCGAACATAGTATAAAACACATTGAATGTCTCCATAATTCATCAAAATAAATAATAAATAAATTGGGGAGAATGGAAGAAAAATAATTTGAAGGAAAAAAGGAATGGAATAAAAGTGAAAACAAGACGATAATCTAAATTCTATATATGCATTATAGCGTGAAAGTTGATACTCTCATGTCTTCCATTCCTCGTATATTTTTTTTTCATATTCATCCTACCCAATCATGCATAATATATATACCTGGTTTTCGCTTCCTCCTAGAGTTTGACCTGGCAAGTTCAATATGTAAAACAGATCCAGATTGAGGATCAAATTTCACACCCTGACAATAAAAAGATATATTAGATCGAAGATCAACTTCTATAAATTTTAAACATTTCCTCTTTTATCTATCAAATTACTACATTTGAATTACAAATTTGAAACATGTATGATCCACTATAACTCCTAGGACTTCCATCAGAGTATGTGTCAAGTGAAGTCACTAAAATTAACATATTCTGATGAGATGCACTTCAAAGCTTCTTCAATATCACTTTAGGAAGCATTTGGTTAGAAGGTTTAATTGAATGTTAATTTAATAAGCAATTTCAGAGAGACTAATAAAGTGCTCATTCATAAGTGGTTTCAAAAGAGCTTATTGAAAATACTCCCTACGTCACTAAATATAAGCACCCATTTGACAAAAAAAAAAAACTGTCCTTAAATATAAGCCCATTTTCAAATTACTAGATACATTTATTGCTTCTTTTCCAAATAAACCCCAAACTAATACCAATAAGTGTCTTGGAATATGAAAAGTCAAGATTAACTTTACACATATACAAAGGGTATTTTAGGTACATTTATACATATAATGGACACATTAACTATACTACTAATTTTTCTTAAGAAGATTCAAATATGCAGTAGGTACTTATATTTAGGGATAGATGGAGTAACATGAAAACAGCTAATAGACAATAAACATGTCGTAGGCTATTTTTTCAGTACATCTAAGCATGTAAAATCCAGATTTGATCTTTGAAATTATAGGATTGTATCAACTTTGCCATCCATATTATCAATGTTACGAAATGATCCCTAAAATCATAAAATGTTAATCTAGATCTTCTCTCCGTCTGGATATGTTATCAAATGTGTTCCAATCTCAAATGTATTCCCGACATTATCAACTTAATGTCAACAAATGCCAACAACTGGACGAATCTAACTAACATTTACAATTTAACGATCCTTTTGGAATATTTTAATGTTGGGGACCATGTTGATATAGTCCTACAATTTAAGCGACCAAATTAGATATTTAATCATATCTAGGAACTAATAAAGTCGTCTCCACTATTTCAGTGATTCTCTTGGGCTCTGTTTGGCAAGGCCAATTTTTGAGTTTATAGCTTATAGCTTTTAAGTTCATATAACCAAAATTGACTTGTTTGTTTGGCAACAATTTGTTCTCACGAGCTTATAGCTTTTTTTTTCGGTCAAGTAACCTAGTGACTAGAAATCCACCTTTAAGGTGAATAAGAAGGGAATCCAGGGTTCGAACCCTGGCCTGCATATATAATGTGATGCCCCTTCCATTTGAGCTATGCTCACCGGGACCACAAGCTTATAGGTTTTTATAAGCTATTTCAAGTAGCTTATAGCTTATAACTTATCATTTTTTCATCTCAAATTTTACCACTGTTATCTTAATAAAAAATATATAAATATTCATTAAAAAGATTTTCAATGTCATTTCATATTTTTCATTTAATTCAACGGAAATTCAACCTTCTAGCTTATCCGCTATAAGCTATCCACTAGAAGTTGATCAACCATCGCCTAGCTATCGGAGAAAATGTATCAAAACTTTCACTACAAGGAACAATAATCAAAACATATAATCATAATTTCGTAAAACTAAGCTATAGAGTATCTTGAACTTAATCCCTAACTCTCAGTGTTGATACTATTTCGATATTTGAAACTAGATACTCACATTTAGGGAGTGTAACGCTTGCATTGCTGCTTGATGATTGAAAAACGTAGCAAAAGCAACAACCTGAAAACAAAAGCGAAATTTCAATTATTACATTGAAATTTCATAAGTTTGAATCTCCGTTGAAACTGAAATTGAGCACCTGATTAGCACGGCCGGTATACTTTAGTTGGCAAGAATCAAAACCGGGACGACGGCGGAAGAGGTTATGAATCTCACGCGCTTTGACGTCGTCTGGGAGACCGGAGACGAAGAGTGTGTTGATGTTGCTCCGTTCGTCTGGTTGGTAGTGGTAATACTGATCGAATTGTTGCATAGCCATTCGGATGGAGGTTGAGAGTCACTAGTGACTCATTCCGGTTAGGTCTACTTTTGTAAATCAAACCAAGTTCGTGTTCTGTGTGTATGTGTCGTTTATGTGGTTTCGTGATTTGGAGTTTGATGATTGTGTCTTTGTTAATATTTTTTTTAATTTTTTAATCAATTATTTTCTCTTATCAAAATACTTTGTTTTAATCATTTATTCATCCCCTAAATATACTAAATTCACCCAAATAAAATCTCATACATTATGGTGATGAAATAATCGTTTATACTTTTCTTATTACTAAAGAAAACCCAACTCATTTTATTAATAAATACAAATTGTTCAAAACACGAAAAGTAACCACAAACTTGGTGTTACTGGTCCAAAATATAAGCAAACCATCAAATTAGTCCATATCTTTGTATAAAATTCTTAATTTGGTTCCTGACTCTATTAATAACTCAAAATGGTCTTTGTCTTTGTCAAATGTTTCTTAGATTGGTCCCTGACTCTATTAGTTGTTTTGTATTTTGAGTGTTAATTGCTCAAAGACTTTTGGATATTATTTAGTGGTTAAAGGCATAATGTCTTTTGGATCTTATTTGGTACGTTAATGACCTAAAATGCAAAACAACTAATAGAGTCAGAGACTAGTTTGAGAAATGTTTGACATAGATAGAGACTATTTTGAGTTATTAATAGAGTCAGGGACAAATTTGAAAATTTGGTACAAAGAGAGGGACCAATTTGGTGGTTTACTCTCCAAAATATATATCACTTGGGAGCAAATCTTACAAGACACAAAATTAAATAAAATTTATTTGGGTGCACACACATAATTGATAAAATTTAAAGTGAAATGATATCAAATGATGTAACTAAATCATTTCTCTTTTAAATTTTATCATTCATGTGTGTGTCTAAATACTTTTTATTTGGGGTTGTACCCAAGTAAGTATTTCTCATCTCTGTGAATTAAACATTCATATTTATTTGTTGTTTAACAAACTTAACCACAAAATTCAAATTAAGAGAACAGTAAATTTATAATAGTTATGTGTAAAATTTACAAGTTAATTAAATTATCAATTATTTTAAGTATATTTAAAATATACCACATATACTTATAATTAGAGACGTACAGAACCTACATTTGATTATGGAATCGATTTTTGACTCTTACGAATAGAAAAAATTTGGTCGAAAATGGATAACCTATATTATGTGCCCACAAGTAACCCAAAAAAGACGTAGATAATAGTTTTTAAAAATTACATCATCAACTTATCAAAATTAATCTATTTACATAAAAATATTCAACGTTAACAAATTTGAACTCAAACCTCTAGTGATTTATCAAAAATTACATAGTAAAATCTTGATGTCATCATAATTTAAACATGCACTAATCATTTTTATTTTAGCACATCCGCACACAACAAAAATGAAAAAAATGACGATTGAAACAAATGAAAAAGATTAATAAACTAATTAACATAATAGATCAAAATCAAGAAGCAACAGAAACAATAACTTCTTCTTCTTCCTCAAAGAACAAATCCTCTGTCTTCCTAAACACACCATGTGCCACCACAACCACAATGGCAACACTAACCGCAACAACGATATTAATAGTAGCTTGCGTAAGAAGCAACAAAGCCACTGTAACAAACGCCATGAGAACAACCACAATTCGATCATCAACAAGTCGACCCCACAGAATCACCGGCTGATCGCGGAGGAAGTAGAAGAACAACCACGCCACCATGAGGATAACGAAAACAATGAGCGAATAAGGGTGCCATAAAAGGCTCAGAAACAAAATCAAAAGCATCACCATTGTGTAGTTCATGCGGAAGTATGAGATGTTGACACGAACTCGGGATATTGCTTCCGGTACACCGGTGGGGATACCTAGTGACCGGATATCGAACATGGTTTTCCACGGTCGACGAGTTCCTAAGCCGGCTTTGATTCGTTGTTTGCCACGTGTTATGTATTCAAGTTTTGGTGGTGTTGGTGAGGTTGGGATTGTGCCATAGGTTGTTGCCATCGTGGTGGAAATTGGAAACAACCAATGCAAAAATTGTAAAGTAATTGGAATTAGGAATGAACAATGAAATGGTTACTACTTAGTTGAGTTTAACAATTATAGGAGCAATTGGGTCCTACGATTTTGTGAGTTTGCTTATGTTTTTATTTTATTAATTACTTTTATGATGAATGTATTTTTATGGATTTGGAATGATGGGATGTGAATATGGTAATAATTTGAGTTTTTTATTTGGTTTTTGCTATTGGATTTGCATTTCTTTTTGTGAGTTAGATAGGTAGATGTTTGATATGTTTGTTTCCAAACGAGTGAAGACATTCATAGTATAAGTTTTTGTTGTCGAATTTGGAAGGTGGTTGGTGTTGCTTTCTTGCTCGGTTGTAATGTTGAACCTATTTCATGAGAGAAGAAAACTCTTGCACTTCAATAGTTAGTTACTTTAGTTAATCAGAAAGAAAAAAAAATTGATGCGTTTTTGTTGAGTTTTCCTTACACAAGCTTTGGCCATGTGAGTGGTTTTTTCCGATGCAAATCTTCCGATTTAAGATTTGTACCTATACAATCCACTTGAGTTGGCCTTATAATGTTGACTTGGGATGTCGGAGTGTGTTCCTCCCAAGGTCTCTGATTCGATTCTTCATGATATAAATTTCAAAGGGATAGTTTGACTTCTTAGAAAAAGAAGATGGGTTAATTATGTTTTTGGTCCCTATAAAATTGAGAACTTCTAAGTTTAGTCCTTACTTAATTTTAATAGCTTTTTTAGTCCCTACAAAAAAAAAATACTTATAATTTTAGTCCCTGCTAAAACAAAGTTTGTTTAATTATCCTTAAACTCTTCAATTTTTGAACGATTTTTTTTAGACAAGTTTAGAATACTATGAAAGGTTCATTTACTAAAATTTAGAATTTTCTAACATGAAACAAATTAAATATGAATTTTTTAAAACGACAAAAGTCAAAGATAAAAAGTAACAAAATCTGGATGTAGAAATCAAATTTTGCGATAATTTTTTGCGGAGGAACTTTTAGTAATGTACTAAAAATGTCTGCAAAAAATTATTTAAAAACTTAAGAGTTTAAGTATAAATTAAACAAATTTAAATTGAGTAGGGACTAATACTCAGTGCAGAAAAAAAAAATTAGGGACTAAAAGAACTATTAAAATTAAGTAAGGACTAAATTTGAAACGTCCCAATTTTATAGGGACTAAAAACATATTTAAACCAAAGAAAATTTGCACACACATGTGATCATGGGCTTGCAAATTTTTTAAATCCTCATAAGACATTAAAAAAATTTCCTTTCACTTGCTCATATGTTTAGTTTCTTTGAAGGCAAACAAATGAAGATGCCATGCTTAGCTGGGATGGTCGCAAATTTATCTGCCTTTAAGAATTTTTGTAATAATCCTACATGTAGCAACTCGCTTAATGTTGATGAAATTACATAGTCAAGCTTTTGTAAAAAAAATCGTTTTAATACAAATATTCCAGATTGAATTTTAGATTTTAAGATTAAGCCCTACTTAATATTACAATTTCCTATCAGAATGTGTACTAAATTAGATCATGTACATTCTTAAATTTACTATTATTCTAACATGTGCCACGAAAGTAGAGTTGGAAAACAATATGAGAAATTATTGGGTATCAATTTTAGTAACCCATGTTTCATGTCAAACCAGGTTGTGGTTTTTAGTATTTGTTTTTCTGTAAACGACAGAGAGTAGAAGTAGTAAGATGATTGGATAGTGGGATACAAAAACTCATCTTTGCTTTATTTCATCTCTTGAAAGGATCCCACACTTTCCAACTAACCACACTACATATTGTAGTGACAGCAGATCATGGCTCGAGAGTCGAGAAGCTTAAGGCAAGTGAGAGCATATGCCTTAAACCCCACCTTCATCTCCCATTCCCTATTCAAAAATAGCAATATCAAAAATAGCAATAGCAGTGAATGTTTAGTGTGTGTTTGGTTTGAAGTTTTCTGCTCTAGACT
>Ga0315913_1003140_pt1 | contig 19756 bp, 13 predicted proteins | sample MpolsnodulesMG_FD_207736 | JGI IMG/M metagenome (GOLD analysis project Ga0315913, IMG submission 207736) | Medicago polymorpha root nodule microbial communities from Los Angeles, California, United States - small nodules | ecosystem: Host-associated > Plants > Roots > Nodule | place: USA... | reverse complement strand
CTGGAAAGTAGGATGAACGTGAGTTAACTCACGTTGAACCATCGTGAGTTAACTCACGCTGAACTATCGTGAGTTAACTCACGCAGGTGTAAAGCCCATGTGACTTAAGTCACGCAGATGTAATGCCCAGTTTTCAAATTTTGCACCAATTTTTTTATTTCTTTGCACAAATTATTTATATTATTTTTTTCTTGTTATTTTGTTATTCAATAGGCATGGGGATGATTGAAAATGTAACGGATGATGGCGTTCAGTCGAAACCGACCATAATTGAAACTTCCGGCGATGTCAAACCAACCGTTAATGTGAAGTTGAAAGTCAAAATTCCCTTTCAAACTCACATTAAAGAAAAATCTAAATTGGTACCTACCAGTGTTGCCAAGCTTCGCGATTACGAAGTATAACCGCCTCATTTTTTTAACAAAGGAAAGATGGCGAGAGCGAGATGATTTGCATAGTTGTGTTCGTCGACATGCGGCAAGGGCTAAATTTACTATATCTATAGATAAATCTAGTTTAAAAAGACCAACATTGACGATGCAATGTGAAAGGAGTGGTGAATACAAACCACCAAAAGCGAGGAAGAAATCGAACCTTGAAGGCATGAGTTCAAGAAAATGTGATTGTCTGTTTAGGTTGCGTGATTTATTTGATAAAGATACAAATGATTGGTGGTTGGCAATGCTTAGTGCAATTCACAACCATGAGTTGGTGCCAAAGTTAGCCGATCACCTTCTTGCGGGTAGAATAAAAGAGGAGGAAAAGAAAAGAGTTATCGACATGACAAAGAGTTTGGCGTTGTCTAGGAATATTCTCATGGATTTGAAGCAAAAAAACAAAGAAAGTTTGATGACTATCATACAAGTGTAAAATATGCGAACTAGATGATGCAAGAGGATAAGAGGTGACATGCAATACTTGATTTCAAAGTTAGAGGAGCATAAATATGTGTATTTCACAAGAGCAAATAGTGAGAAAACCACTCTTAAAGACATATTTTTTGCTCATCCAAAGTCAATTAATATGTTTAACACTTTTCAGACCGTTATCATTATGGACTCCACTTAATTTTTATTTTCATGGTTGAAAGCTAAACATAATAACTTAATTTTTTATTTTCATTATTGTTGGTTAAATTTTATTTGGTGCTTGAGCCTAGTATCTTATTCTTATCTCACATTTTGTTAATATTCTAATATTTAGTTCTCTTGATTTTTATTGGTGACTGATTTCCTTGTAAATACTTTGATTCTCAGCCATGCACGAGAATTGTGCAAATCTGAATCTCCTTGTAATTTAATATATTTCATTTTGGTTTATTAATAAAAATCTTACCACATTTTACATAATATATATCTATGAATAATGATTACATTCAAAGAAAGTATATGATTATGATCAAGCGTTTACAAGTAATTATATCTATGATCAAACAATTGGACTCGAGCTGAATCCCTTCCCCTAAGAACAACATGTAGGTTAACACTGAAAATAATTTAACATGTTTACACCCGTAAAAATAATAATAATGATTATATTTACGGAACACCCATATAGTGATTATTGCTTATGAGTAAGTAGTACTCTATTTTTTCATGGCTGTGCAATGACGCAAACAATTGCAGCATAGGAGGTGAAAAAGGTGAGACTCATCTAGTAAACTGAGGTAAACTGTTATGGGCAAGGGATTTGCCACAGAAACAAACCCTACGGATGGTCTCATTGTTGTCCCAATAAAGCTGCATCTGTACGTACTCCCCCTTCCTTTGTCACTACATTAACCTAAGAAGAATGTACTTCCCTATATCATGTGATTATTTTCACTTTCACTAGTGAAATAGGAAATACACGTCCTTGTATCAATTTAATCTAATATATTATTGAAATTATAAGAGTTTAATCATCCTTGGTTGGTGTTTGGAGGGGTATATTGACATTAAATTAGTAATGTTAGAGACACATTTGAAATTAATTGCGTAATATAAAAAATATATTTGATAATAGATATGGAATGACAAACACAATTATAACATTTGCAATTCCAAAATATCATTTTAAAATATTAATATATGGAAGACTATACAATTACATTAACCTAATAAGTATGTTATATCATTTGTTAAGAACAATCCATATATCTTTAAGGAGGGGGTCGGTTATCTGAGGGAGGAAGGGAGAGTTCGGTGTGGTGGCGGATGCTTTCTAGGGTCCACGGAGGTGTAGGGATGGGGGTAGGTGGTTGGTTTGATGACAATGTTCGTAAGGTGGTAGGTGGAGGTAGAAGTACCTTTTTTTGGACGGACAATTGAGTGGGTGGTATATCGTTGCGGGATAGATTCCCTAGGATTTTCTCTTTAGCCGAAGATAGGTGGGCGACGGTGCCGAAGATGGAGGGTAGGGATTGGACGGTTGGAGGTGGTGCGTGGGTGTGGAGGGCGCCTCTTCGCATGGGAGGAGGAGAGTGTGGTGGAGTGTGCTGCTTTTTTGTATAACATTGTTTTGCAAGATAACATTTTTGACAGGTGGCGGTGGCTTCTCGATCCTATTCATGGATATACAATCAAAGGTACCTATCATTTTCTCACAACGACGGAGACACCTACTGATAGGAGCTTGTATGTTGATGTGTGGCATAAACAAGCTCCGCTAAAGGTTTCTCTGTTCGCGTGGCGACTGTTCCGTAATACACTTCCGACTAAAGATAACTTGGTGCGTCGACATGTGCTTCATCTTGCTGACAATGTGTGTGTAGGTGGTTGTGGGTCACAAGAGACCGCCAACCACTTATTCTTCGATTGTCGCACTTTCAGTAGCATCTGGTCCTATGTTTTTCAATGGCTTGATATTTCTTTTGTTGCTCCTTTAACAGCTCGAGATCATTTTTATAAGTTCAGACACCTTCCGGGGTTACCGCGTTCGTTACATTCGTTTTTTCAACTTATTTGGTTTGCATGTGTCTGGACTATTTGGAAAGAGCGTAATTGTACAGTTTTTTCAACATAAGATTACGGATCCTCTGAGCATAGTAGACAAAGTCCAAATACTCTCTTTTGGCTGAAATCTAATATGCCTACATTCGCTATTAGTTACCATGACTGGTGGCGGTATCATTTACCTTGTATGGGTGTTATTCTGTAATCTTCTAGTTATTTTTTTAGCTTTTTTGTTTCTTCGCGGTGCTATTTTTTATCACCAAAGACTTAAATATGTAACTGTTTGGAGGTTTCTTGTTTGCACCCCTTGTGCGACTTGAAACACCTTTGGCATTTATATAATTCCATTTTGGCTTGCTCAAAAAAAAAAAAAGAACAATCCATTAAATCAAAAGTATATTTTTCTTTAAAATAATGACAATACACTTGTCCTTGATTCCTTGAATATCAAAATTCATGAATAATGTTGCTATTTAATTATTATTGTCATGTTCGGTAACAATAACAGAGATTATCTTGAGGAAGATAGATAATCTCATATTGATGATGAATTCATGAGGAAGGTGTTTCGTTGTCGAAGATATCGTCAGAATTCATGGAAGATACCTTGTTTTCGGTGAGTCGGAGGAGGGTTGTACCTACACATGCGGTTCAACTCCCAACTCAGATAGGAAACAAGGAGGATAAGACGTTTGAGGTAAATAATAAATTTACTTAGAATCGTTGTGGAGTCCCATTTATGTAGAGATAAAGGGAGTGTGGATTTGATGCCTTATTGGGTCTTACCTTGTATTTGGGTCTTTGCTAAAAGATTTTGGCCTTTTAGTCGAACCAAAACAATTATAAATTGTAATAGCCAATCATGGTGTGATCTATCTCCCTAGTTCGACTATATTGTACCTCTAGCACTTTTTCTATCGAGTTGTTGGGTAGTTGGAGGTCTTGAGTTTAAACTCGGGCGAATGAGTAAAAACTAATCTTATAAATTAACCATTAACATTTGTCATTAAATTTTTTTATATATATAGCAGATGAAGTGCTCTTTTATTTCCACGGACCACGGTGAAGCAATCTCAAGAAGCACAAATATTGAGAAGCTTGGAATTTTTAGCGACAATATTGCATTGAGATGCGAGAAATAAGTGTGAAACGTGTATCCAAACATACATGAAAGCGAACATCTAATCTATTTTATTTTTTATTGAACAAGCCAAAATGAAACATTAAAACGCTCTTTCTGACTCGCACAAGGTGTACCAGAAAAGAAAGAAAAAAGTTAAAAACCCAAAAAGCCTCCAAAAGTCAAACAATTAAGCAATTAAGCGACTAAAAAAAACTCTAAATCATAATATTGACAATCTACATTTAACTTCCACACTAGAGTTGAAAAATGAGTCTAATAGAGACAAATTTGGTTCAGCTCAAAGTTTCAAGCTTGACTTGTCATGAACATTTTTTTAACGTCTCAAACATTTCTGATTAAACTCATTAGCTCAGACCACATCAATCAATAATCGTTTATTGTAAAAAGAAAAGACAATAATTTGAAAACCAAATGTTTCCCTTAAACCTGAAGTTCAAAGAGCAGTTATAGACCATTTTTAAAAACTTAGCCAAAGAAGAAATGCTTTGCACTCGACCCCTTGATCCACTTTATTGGATCACGAAATGACTCGCTATTCTTGGATGCATCAAGTGCTAGGTGGTGGTGCAGTGCTCCTAATATAGGATAAGAGGAGGTTTGACCCAAAAATAACAAGAGCTAGTACAAAATGAGTGAATTTTTCAATATGAAATTTCATTAGTAAAGTTTGACACGACTTCTTAAAATTTCATTAGCTAATGTTGAACAATATTGTACTTAAAAAATAATTTTATTAGGCTACTTCCTCAAAAAAATAAAATTATTAGGCTATTAGAATTATGGACATTGTTTCCATCTTTTCAGTGATACAATTATTCGTCATGGAAAATGCTAAATGTTGCGGTAGAATATATGCAAGAAACGCAAGAATCATGCGTGGCAGCATGTAACTCTTTCAAATAATAACTGCCCCCTATCCCATGTATGGTTGGCCATAACCTAATTGATCAAATCCCCTATTTTTGTGGATTCTTCTCTTTCTTGCATAAATAATTCATACTAAATAGCATTGCTCTTTTCCTATATATATACATAAAATAAACACATTAAATGAATTATCTAATTTTTTTTAATATAAAAATGAAATCTTCAACGGTGATTACAAATGCATTGTCTAATTTTTTAATGTAAATAAAATCTTCAACGGTGATTACAGAAAAACCTAGTATTTAACTATTTAAATGTTGATTAACCTACCCATATTTTGAAATCATTGTGTTAGCAATCTTTTGCTGTTCATACAACTCGAGAAACTTAATTAGAGGACGCTGTTATTGTTTTTCTTTAAAAAATGTTTTGTATGAAATCACCATTTTCTTGAACAATATTTATTTCTCTCTCCGTTAGAACTTAGAAGGGTGTGGAAGTTGCGCAACAAAAAACGGGGGCGGGAAGCATTGCAAACTTTAAGTGTTGATGTTAGATCTTCGTTAGAGGAGGCACGAGGACAATTGGGTGATCGGTGATAGTCCATTAGGGTTTTTGGGGCTGTGCTAACATCACTATTTGTCTACAATGTTGTGGGTGGTGGTGATCTCTTGTTTGGGTCTTGGTAGTGACACACATGGGAAACATGGTGGGTTATAGATCTCACATAGTTGTGAAATGTTTTGCAGGTGAGGGAAGAGAGGAAAAGGTTGAAATTGATAGTTACCATTTATCATCAATAAATTTCAACAAATAGGAATAAATGGTAATCAAGTAATGAGTTGAGAAAATGGACGATGTTGCCAACGCTTGAGAGTGTTAGAGATAAATTAAATCTACCAAAGACTAAAGAGCACCCACTTAGAGCCAATTAGTAACAAGTTATGCTCACTCACTCTCACCTATGTTCTGAGTATTTTTCCTTATTACTTACGCATCAAAGAGGAACTGGAGAATTTATTCTCACTTCGAACAGAGACCAATCAAAAATCAACATGAGCCTTCTCACCCATTCAAGCTTGGTACATGGGGGTCAAAGTAACAGAGAATGAAAAAGAAACTGAAGTGAACCAAACTAATTCGTATTGTGGATGAAAGGCACTGGAAACGTATTTACAGATGAATGGATCAGTAAATTCTCTAACCGCAATCAATCTATGACAGCTTGGGGAGTAACTAACTTCTGTCAAACAAAACTAGTAATTAATCAATAACTACTTAATCCACTAGCTAGCTAAATATCTGAAAAGAGGCCCTCAGTATCTTCCTAAAGTGTTATGCCAAGATCCCAGCAACCAACACTGAGGGAGGTTGACAATCACATGACTAATAATGCAATGAGCCATTTCAAAACATAAACACAATGACCAAAATCGAACATCTGATCAATTTTGGGATCGCAGACCTAGCAATTGTGGTACTTGAAATTCCATCTACGGCATTGATGACTCCTTAGTCCTTACCATTACGAGGGCAGATATAAGACTGAAGAAGGCAAGACATCAAGACTCAAATCAGTTTGCTAGCATGAACACGCACCGAGGTAACAAATATCATTAAACACAAAGATTTGAGAAGAATATAAAGGCAGAGGAACACTCGCTGTTATTATAGTTTTGGGTGCATAAAGGCCTAATTACGGCAGTAGTTCTAAAAGTGTGTCCCTTTATATACCCATAACTATAGAAATTGCTCTCTGGATTTTTTTATTTTTTTTTTAAGAAATGGAGACGATTCCTAATTCCTATACACATAATGGCGACCTGTGATCGATAACACTAGAAATACAAGTTCACAACAAGAAAGCCACTTACATGCAATTACTCATAAGCTTGCATTTGCGATTTAAGAAAAGCCACGGCCACAACACTAGCAGAAATGGTGAATCAACCCTAACAGCATATACTAAAGTGTTAAATATACCAACTTAAGTTAACTATATCTACCAAAACAAAATTATTAAACAACACAACATCAAAAGTACCTAGATGGCGAATCAGCTGGTAACTAATATATTATCAAAAAAACTAGTATGTAGTAAATAGCCCATAATTATCTTAACTACTAGCTAACTAACTATCCAAAAATGAAACTCACTCATTGTCTTATAGAGGGACTTTGTATCCTCCAAGGATTATCACACTTATAACCCCAACTGCGTTATGCCAAGATCGCCTCGGCAAGATCCTGGTAACTAACACTAGGAAGGTAGATAATCACATGACTAATAATGCAATGACCAAAATCGAGCATATCTTATCAGCTTCAGGATTGTAGGCCTATCAATTATGTGGCACTCATGATTCCCTTCACAACATTAATGACTCCCTGCCATTATAAGGGTGGATCCAAGACCGAAGAAGGGAATAGACCATGACTCAAGTCAGTTTTTTGCTAGCATGAACACTTACCACCCAAGGTAACAAATATCATACACAAAGATTTTGGCAGAATTAAATGACAGAGTAGAGATGTTCACGATTATAGTTTTAGGCGCATAAAGGCCTAATTATGTGACTAATTTTAAAAATGAGTGCCTACACAATTGAGTGCTCTATTTCTCTTCTTTTGAGAAATGGAGACAATTCCTACATATAATGGTGTCTTGTGATCAATAACACTAGAAAATACCACAACAAGAAAGCCACTAACATGCAATTACTCAAAAGTTTGCATTTGCAACTTTAGAAAAGCCACAACACAATAAGACGCAGGAAACATTAAGGAAACGCATATTGCAACAGCCTAACATTCAAGGTTGACACATTGTTCTCATTCTTACCAACTAGCAGAAATGGTGAATTGACCCTAATAGTAAATACTAAAGAGTAAAATATACCAACTTAAGTTAACTATATCTACAAAAACAAATTTATTAAACAATACAACATCAACAGTACCTACAAACTATCCATCCAAACCAGATTCAGCCCTTAACTAAAACTATCAAATCACTTACACATTCCAGCTCCGGGAAAAAAACCGAACACAGCCGCAGTTTCTAACATTGTTGTTTCTGGTCCACTACGATCTCAATGAATTCCAAGACACACATTAATAATACTTCCTCGGCCTTCCACGCTTCTTCGGACCAGTAGCAACACCATTCGAAACACCACCAGTAACAACACCTGACCTCGTAGTCACCCTTGCCGGTGTAGTAACAGTAGCCGTCACCGACACTACATTATTCCCACCATTCTCCACCGGCACAGGCGCTGGCATCCAATTCGGAAGAGAAGAACCAGACGCACCTTGAACCGATATTGGCACAGGAACAGGTTCATCCGGCTGCACCACAATCTCCGGCGCCAGCTCCGGCTCAGCCTGTTTCTCCTCAGCTCCAGCATTTCCAAGCACAAACCCCATAGGAAAAAAACCCCAACAACAATAATAAGCCTCTTGCCCCGGAACTAACGGCGGCAAAGACGGAACATTAACACCATGAAATGATTTATCACAACTAGAATTAGGACATCTCAAACAAAACCCCTCATAAGCCTTTGGAAACTCATACAAACGGTAACAATAAGGACACGTCGTCCAAAAAGTGGCATTTCTACGAACATCCGCAGCTACCTCCTCTCTAGCAGACGCAGAACTGTTCCGTGGGCCAGGCCCATTAACAGGCCCAGGCCCGGTTCTCCTAACCGGTAACTTATCTTGCTGAACCCAACCAGGAACAGATAAATCAACCCGAGCGAAAAAAGACAGATCTTTATCATAATGAGATTTCTTTACCGGATCGGAGAGAACAGCCCAAGCATCAGCAACGAGCTTGAAAGCATGATCGGCGAAATGAAAGCGGCTTTTGTCAGGATGAAGGAGAAGAGCAAGACGGCGATATTGTTTCTTGATAAGGTCGAGGTCGTCGGATCGGCGATCGATTTGGAGAATGGAGTACCAATCAGGGTTGTTGTTGACGCGTTTCTCGGAGGCGATGAGAACGTCGATGATTGCTAAGATCTGATCGGAACCTTCAAGAAGGGGTTCGGTTTCTTGGGCTAGGATTGCGAATTCTTTTGAACCCATTAGATCTCGGTTTTGGAGAAGCTTTTCGGAGATTCCTAGTAACCGTTCTGCTTCTGCTCGAGTTGCGTTCATCATTTCTGTTGTTTGAGGTTGTGAATTGATGGGGTTTGAGGGAGGGTGGGTGTTCACTTATTTTGATGCATGTACTGTAGTAGTAGTAGTACAAGTCCTTTGGATTCAATTATCAATAAAATGCATAATTCTCTTCTTACTTCTTTCGTTCTAAAATACTCATTCCGTTTCGTAATAAATTCAACTGTTTTGCTAACTATGTTATGAGAGAATCTGCAAATAAAATTTTTGTTTTAAAAATATAAGATAATATTTTTTATCAAGTAATGATTATACAACTTGCTTAACTTATTATTGGATAAAAATATGGTTAAGATATGTTTTTGATCCTTGCAAATATGACTCGTTTAAGTTTTGGTCTCTGCAGAAGAAAAAAAACTTTTGAAAAACGTCCTTGTAAAATTTTTTTGTTTTTTAAAATAGTTTGTCAACCCACTTTCTTTATGATTTGACATGTTTTTGCAAATGTGACACATGATGACCGTACAAATTTAACTATGTGGCATCCATGTGTCAATTATGTCATTTCATATATTTTAAAAATATTTTTAAGAATCAAGTAATTTATTTTTAAAAAAATAATCAATTAAGGAGAGAGAGCATGTGACTAATTTCTTCGATCCATCTAGACATAAGCATCCCCGTCCCCAAAACATATCGGAACTAAAAATTGAACACCCAACCCCGGCCTCAATGGGGACAAGTCTTCCAGCCCCGCCCCCACCCGCGAAAACTCTATTATTTATAAAATATTTAAAAAATGCATATTTTTTCATTTTTTATTGCAACAAAAAACAATAATTATATTAATAATTAAATATTTCATAAACTTTTTTCAATAGAGAAAAATAATTATAATAAATATATTTCTAAAGTGTAATAATATATTAAAATAGGTTGGTGCTTATAGAAATAAGATTAAAAAATTAAATAAAGTATATTTCAAAAAGGGGGTGCGGGGCAGGTATAAGAATCCCCGCCCCCGTACTAAAAATCTAAATTTCCCCCATACCCGCACCTAATTAAATCAGCTTTTCTCCGTTAAATTCGAGGGGGGCGGCCGGGTCTGGCGGGGACGGGTTTTATTGCCATGTCTAGATCCATCCCATAACATTTTTTTTCCTTTCTTCCTCAAAACTTGATTTTACTCCCAATAAACACCCAAATTCTCAGTAATTCCATGGTACTTCTTTTTCACGATTGAAGTTTTTTCCGACGGAAGTGTGGCACGTAATCACACTTTTTTCTTCATTCATTCTCCTTTATCACACTATAAATACGCATACTCCACAATTTTCAGCCCTTCTCTTTTCAACAAAACCTAACCCTCATGAAAATCCCCAATTCTCAAAACCCAAACCCTAATTGAATCAAAACCTAAACCCAAACCCAAACCCTTCTCTTTTCATGTTTCCGATCTAGGTGTTGAAGGTTATTGTTATTGTTGTCAATGGTGTTGAGGTCAGACCTGAGTTTTCTTATTGTTGTCAATAGTGTTATGTTCTTTTTTATGATTGTGTTTGTTGTTGGGTTCTCAGTTCTAACATTAGATGATGTTAAGTGATGCGTGATTTTTATTCAATGGTGCATCCTAGGTATTCATGGAAGAATGGAATGTTGTTGTGGTAGTGGTGGTATGACGATGGGTGTTGGTGGTAGAGCTGGATATTGTTTGGGATGAAGTTAATAATGAATTTCTAGCTTTGTTGTGCTAGTTAGTTCTGCTATGTTGATTTGGGTTTGGTTTGAAGAAGAAATGTTGAAGGTTGGATTGGTGTGGTGGAAGCAGAAGATAATGGATTGAAAAAAGGTTGAAGAGATAATATCGTGTAGGCACTTCCATGGTACTTCTTTTTCCGATTGAAGTTGTAATTTAGCTCATCAACGATAAGCTTGTTTGTGAAAGTTGGCATGTATGCTACGTTTGGCCTGGGCATAGATTTGAAGTCAGTAAGCGACCGTCCGTTTTCGTGAAGCAGCATTTCAATTTCAATCAAACACAGGTTCTTCAAGTCATCGTCACCGATATGCATATCTGCATATTAAATGTAAAGTCATGAAATTAATATTAACACTTTTGCATGCATCTGTGTACACGTTGAAAAGAAAGAAAAAATATTAGCTTTATATGAGAATCCTTTATATTTAAACATATCAGCCTAAAAAATGTGGAAAATGCTGAGTGGTATCGTAGAGTTAGTAACTCTTAGTTTGTTCTTTACTATATCCTAAAAAAAGTACCTCTTAACTACTTAAACTACTTTAATCAGCCTTTACTATATCCTAAAAAACACACCCCTCGAAAACAACCTTGTCATCAAGGTTGGAATGTGCTAAATTTCTTAATGTGTAATAGTCTTCAAATATATCACCCTTATCCCTATTTTTTATTAGTGAAGTACTGTTTTTCTTCACATCTTCAACAATAACATGAGTAGTTTCTCTCCACTTCCTTTGCATAAGCTTTTCATTATGAGAAAAAGAGAGATAACTGATCTCAGAACCATTTGAAATAAACTATTTGTCTAAGAAACTTTTATAAAAATGATTGTCTCGTTCATGTCATTTGCACCCTGATGCTAAACTCGTCATCCCAGAATTCCAAGCAGTATTTGACTTGTGTTGCTTCAGAAAAAACAACAAAGGAGTACGCAAAGAGAAGTGCAGTGGAGACAACACTAACAAAGCATATCTCAGTGGAGACATGTTTTTACTTTGAAGTTTTATGTTGCCTTTTAATGCATTTTAAGTGCAACTTTTCCTTTTAAAGTTGCATAATAACACGCCATTTGTTCTAATTCTCATCAATGACAATTACAACATATTCTGGCCTTAAAAAAAAACATATCATTATGTCTTGAAAGATGCCTATTTTCACTTTTGTCTTTGTCATAAAAACTAAAAATGATAGTAAGAGAATATATGCAATGCAACGGAAAAAATGATATTAAAGTTACAACTCAATTCTTAATCGAAAAAAGCTTCTTTTCAGCTTAACTCAAACTAAAAAAATAAGCTTATTTGTAAAGGATTTCCCAAGCCATTATTTATTTATTCGTAAAGGATTTCCCAAGCCATCATGAATGTTCACTAATCTAGATAATGTGAAAAATTAATCAATTAAAGAACAGAAAATGTGAACAAATTAATCAAGATATACATAGTGGAAAGCTATATATGACAGTTTTGTGGCGTTGACAGTAGGTCCTGCATTAACCTTATACTGTTTGCATTATCTATGGGTATGTTGTTGTCAGTTTTGCGCTGCTATTACGTGATGTAGCCGCTGGCTAGGAGGCTTCTGTGTGTGCATAATTGCTGCTGCGTTCGATTGGCTTTTCTGTTTTTTAGTTGCAGGTATTTCGGCCTGTTGTAGTGCAGCTACGATTTTTTAGAGGATCTTTGTGGGCATTAGGTTGTGAGACAGGGGTACTCTCGTGTAGGCAGCACCACGGTTTATCGTGGTACTTTGCTAGGTTTGGTCTTTGATTAAGGCAATCTACTGTACACCTCGACCTCATGATTTTTTTGGGTGCAGGCTTGTTGCCTTTGTTGGTTCTTGTATTCATCCTTTGTTCATTTGCGCGAGTGCTTGGCATTTCCTACGCCCTCTCGACGAAGAATAATATTTGCCGTCTAAAAAAAAATAGTGAAAAGCTCTCTGGTGTGTCTACTTTGTTAGGTAGCCTTGAATTTATCTCTGTTTTACTTGAGCTATTGTTTTCTTACGTGCATACACTTGTATTTAAATTCTTTCTTTCTGATCTATATATTGTTGTATAAACCTGTTTTCATGAAATAAAAAATATTTAATAGTGTATTTGTTTTTTTTTTGAAAGAATATTGTATTTGTTTATTATCACTACTTAAATAGATAAATATATTTATTGAGATAGGCATACAATACTTTGAGCACGACTATGTTAACCATTTTTCTAAACTGTGCCTTTTTAGCCAGAGAAAAAAAATGCAAAAATTAGATCGTAAACAAAACAAAAATGGTGCAAAGATTTCGTAATAAGTACAATAAACATTATCTGGAATATTAAGACGCTTCCTACGTTCAAATAAGATACAATCGGGCAGTAACTTCCATGTCGCATCCCATACTATATCAGGGCTCGTCATTCTGCTAGTGGTTAAGAGATGCACAAACAACCAACGCAATTGATGGCCCGAACCTAACTCACCATTTTCCGTGATACCATCTATAAACTCTTTGTCGTCATCAAGTTATGTGAATGATGGTAATGTGAATGAACCATGAATACCGTCTGTTTTTTTTTTTTTACAAAGCTCTAGATTGTTTTTTTTGAAAGACAAAGCTCTAGATTTATTGCCAACAACCAAAGCTTTCTACCATATAAAGAATTACATAAATACATTTCGCTTATTGGTAAAATCCCTTTTTTTATATTATAATTCTGACCTAGTGGCTAAGCGTTCATTCTAAGTTAAAAAAACAAACACTTTCTTGAAAGATCAGCATTCTTCATGAAATAATACTACTATTACACTTTTGACACCATAAAAAGAAAACGATATAAAAACGATTTTGTTTTCAATTACCTCGGCACAATCCTTAAGGCCTTCAATAGTGGTCATCAGGGTCAAATTGAGAAAGTCTTCGTCAACGGTAACCTTAGATGCATCCACAATTTTAGAAATGCCCGGTGACGGAGAATTATCCTTCTCAACCATCCTACAAACATGCATAACAAACATAATTAGACTCATAAGCTAACACCAAGTATTAACCATAAAAGGTATTAACAGGTTAAAAATCAGTTCAACGAATCAAATGTGTGATTTTTTTTTTATACTATGTGATAGGTTAGAATTTTTTTTTGTTTTTTGAGGGAAGATTAGAAATCTGAATCTATATTTTTAACAGGTTAAAAATCAGCTTGTGCAATTTTTCCATAATAAGAATTTTATGTTCATGAGTTTAAACATACACCCTTCATTTTCACAATCTCATTTTGGAAATCCACTATCACCATAATGAATATGAATCATGTACGCAACATGTTACCTCTTCTTTAAAAGAAGAGCAGCATCAAAAGTTAGATTGAATAACACATTTCTTGCATAAATGGTATTTTGTATCGTCGCCTGACCTGGATACATAAATTGAGAAAAAACAACTTGTCAAATGTTTATAAAGTCAGTAACAAAGAAATGGTGACATGATCATAAAATAAATATACCTTGAAAGATCTTGATCTTGGTCAAGAGGACAACAACAACAACATTTTCCGTTTCACCACATGCAATAAAAGCATTCAACTCATCAACATAAGAACCAAACAGGGTGACCTTGAAATGAAACCTAATACAACAATTTTTAAAAAAACAAAATACAATGTTATTTACACAAATATATGTGAAAAAAAACTTTTTAAACATATTTTAAATACTAAAATATAAAAGGATAGTGTACCCATCATAATCCAACTCAATAGGAATCATCTTTGATTGAGATCCATTGCGGCTATAAGACTTCTCAACACCATCATAATCCAACTCAATAGGAATCATCTTTGATTGAGATCCATTGCGGCTATAAGACTTCTCAACACCGATAGCTTTCAGCATACCCATAACATCTGAAAATTCATTGATATTCCAAAATAATGTACGTAAACACAAAAACACACTATATCTTTTATATATTGCATATCTTGACTCAAGGAGATATTATAATTTTTCAATGATTCCAATAAATAATAATACAAAAAAACACACGTTATAAGTACGTTATTTGATTTGCCAACAAAAAAAAAATGTTATTTGACAAATTCTATTTGTAACACATGAGATTTGCCTTATTTGATAATGATATTTTCGGATGTTTACAAAAAACTGATTAAATGATATTAAATTGATTCCTACCTTTTTTTTTGGTCAATAAATTGATTTCTCTATGTTGGCAATAATATATACATTAGTTTACTTAGAAAACATCTTATATTGATTCCTTTCAACAGTATATTGTCTTACGATTGCATCCAACTTTTAAAAAAATTAAAATGGACAAAGAATATGACTTAAAAAGGCATGAATTAGAAAACGTCTTATATTGATTCTTTTCAGTAGTATATGACTTAAAAAGGAATATTAGTTTTTTAAGCAAATGGGGTGCAGATGATGACAACTGCAACACCCTAGATATATAGATAAAAGCGAAGAACAAAAAGAGAGGGGGGACATGAACCAAAACCCTATACAACAAAAAAGCTAAAAACCCATAAAAGAGAAGAAAATAAAAAACAACGAAACCAAAAGGAAAACAAAAGAGAGCAAGTAAAGGAAACAAACTCAAAGAAAGTCTTCGAATCAATCAGGTAACTTACCCCTAGAGCAGGTATTGTGAACATGAAAACCCTTCTTCAAATTCTTTTTTGTAGCCTTCGAAACCACTTCAGTGAAAGGCTCCTCCGTAGTAGCTGAACGATTCCTCAGATATTTGACAGCAGCCGCTATCTCTTCCTCATCGGTATACACTTGAGGCCCCGCGTTTGTAACGCCATTTCCCTTCCAAACATACTACCTTAAAACCTCCATGTCGTGAGCGACTTTGGGGTTTAAATTATCATCAGCAACAATATCATTTGATTTTGTCGTTGCATCGCTCCATAAACCAACCAAACGCATATCATGATAATGTTCTCTTTGTTGTTCACTATTAGCTGAATCGGAAGAGCTGGATCCAAAGAATGATTCCTTTCAATAAAGGAATATCAACTAAGATTAAAAAAAAATGATTCCTTTCAATAAAAGACCAGATTTGATTTAATTGATAATTCTATTTTTGGCCAGCTTACCGATCAAGTAATCTGTATCATATTGAGATTGAAAGATTTCGCGAGGATCATCGATCACATAGATGCTAGCAGGAACAAATTATCATCACATCGTTTTATTTTGGTACCATACTGGAAGTTAATCTTATAAGGGTGTCTCGCCGTCCTATACGATCCCATATTAGAGGCAACACTAAAATTCCCAGTGGAGAAGACACAGTCCTCGCTCAACTCTTTCTCATACTTGTATAACAACCTTATCAAGACAATACATTTAATGTACAATAAGTGGAAGAATCATTTCATTACCCATCACATGTAAAATAATATATTCTTTCCCTTTTTTTAATTACCTTCTTTATTTTCAGTTTTGTATGATAGAAAAGAATGTTATAATTTAAAAGTGACATTAATAATTTTGAAATAACATACTATTCTTTTTCAGTTTTAACTTTTCTGCAGGCCGAGGAAAAAGGGCGGTGAAGACCCTCTAAGACTATACTTCTTTGAAGTGAATGGGTAAACAAATCAGATATTTTGATGAAACTTTAAAATATCATTTTATGATTTTCTTACAAAATTTTCGTGAATGATTATAAACATTTAAAATGAAATCAAAATTCCTTAATAACACCATTCTTTTACCTTTTTCAACAAATAATATCAATTTGGATTGAAAATAGAACATCAAATTTGAAATTCGAATTAAAAAATTTAATATTTAAATAAAAATATCCATTTTTAACTGTGGAGTTTTTAAATTCAATATACTTTTTTGTGAGTTAATGGTAGTAATTAACATTAAGATGCTAATTAATAAAAATTTAATGGCATTTGTACTTTGAGACTGAAGATTTATTTTTGGACAACTGTGAGATGCTAATTAAGGGTGTCTCGTTGTCTTATATGATCCCACATTAGAGGCAACACTAAAATTCTCAAAGGAGAAGACACGATCCTCGCTCAACTCCTTCTCATACTTGTATATGAGAGTACGTCTAACATACGTATTAATTTGCTCGCCCCATCAAATAAAATAAAAAAAGCAATTTTAATTTAGATAATAAAAACATTTGCTTTAAAATACAAAATTTGTTTGTCCGCCCAATCCAACAAAAATTGAGAAATAAAAATTAACATGAAATGATGCTCAGAAATGTTAGTTTTCATGGTTCTATATAAAAGAATATTCGTTCATGGTGGATTGATGTGAAAGTATTGTATGATATTGCTGCGAGGCTATGATTATAAGATTAGTAATTTTTTTTCTTTTTTGACGGTTTATAAAATATTTTTAAAAATATCTTTAAAATAATATATTTCTGAACAAAAAGTATGTTTCTTGACAAAAACAAAAGTTTACGTCTTGTAGGATTTTTTGTTAAATAAATTTCTTAAATGTTTAAAAAGGACAATTCAAATCTTCATCATTTTGGTATAGATTTTATAAGAAATGATTGCAAAATCCAAACCAAATAAAATTTCTTATTAAAAGATAACGATTTGGTTCCTTCGGAAAAAAAAAATCATGATTTGTTAGCTGATTTAGGATCAATAAATTTATTTATTCTTCTTTACGATTGCCTCCCAAATACAAAAAAAAAAAGGAAATATCAGACAGAATTTACACTTGCTATAATTATAAACGGAAAAAAATATGTAAATAAATCAACATGATTCGACCATTGATGCTCGAAGTTTCTTGATGCAAATGGGAGATATCGGAAACGAATTCAACTGTTATCATTTTTATTAATAAAATAAATAATTGATCTAATATAAATGCGGATAAAAAATATAAAAACAAAAAAAAAACAGATGAAAAAAAATGATGTAATAGAAAAGGGGATATAAAAGTAAAAAAATAAAATATTCTAGTCAAACAACCTTATTGTCTATTAGAACCATTTCCAAGGAGTAAGGAAGCTTGTCCTTGTTTATATCCCTCACAAACCAAAGGCGAAGGACTCAAACCCTGATATCCTAGCTTTCTTTGGAGGGGGAAATATCAGAAATCAAGTCGATCTTCGGGGCCATTTCAATTTAATAGAGAGGTACGAAGATGACACAAAGAAAAAGAAATGAAATAGAAAGACAACTGTAAAATTGGACTTGTGGTGTGAAGAAAGTGCCGGCCAATAGGCTTAATTTATAGTAGACTTTAGAGGACAGTTTTGTAAAACAACCACATTTAACTTGGCCAATCATAATTGAGCTCATGTCTTAGCTATTAAGCAAATTATATTAATTATTTTTTTTGTTTTGTTAAACAATATCAATAAGTCTAACTGGAACCGGGAAAAAAAAATCAACATGTCTAATGTTTTTTTTTATTGTAATACTATTTGGCATTTATATCAATGAGATGATACTGTATTTAATTGGTTTAATGCTATTTGAAAACAAATATCTTTCACAGAATGATTTAAAACCTATTTTTCTGTTTGCCTTTACATGTCTTTTTTTTTTTTGTGAAGAACATACGTTTTTCTTCATTTGGTTAAGGAAATAAAAATCTTGCAATACCTCTTTCTCTAAAAAAAAATATAATAATAAAATCTTGCAATACGTTTTTTTGGCTTTACAATATGTTTGTTTCCATTTTTTTTATAAAAGAACATACAACTTTTTTCATTTGGTTAAGTAAAGCAATTCCTTTTGTGTATAATTGTTTTAATGACGGTCTGAATAAAATAATTTTGACATAATTTTAACCAAATAAATTATTTATAAACTGAATTAAACCCCTTTTTTAAACAATTTTTATTTGACAACATTTAAAATATTAAAATATGAATTAAGATATCGATTTTCATCCATATTTGTTTGGCATTAAATAAAATATAAAATATTAAAATTGTAACATTATTATTATTTATTATTATTATTATTATAATCCAATAAAATCTCATTTCACTAATCGACAAACTCTTTTTTTTTTTGACAAATATAATTTAAAAACATTTAAAATACTTAAAATATGAATTAAGATACTAAGTTAATCTATAAAATATTTTGTGTTGAGTTCATTTGAGGCACAACTTGTGCTTAAATGGTTCTCATCTTTTTTTAATAATTTTCTTCTGACTTCTTAAAAGAAAATAGTGTGTGTACAGAAATAAAATCTTTTAGTTTAAACATGTTGAAAAAAATAGAAAGCATTTTTTTGTCAAAAAAAAAAGAAGTCATTTTTTTTAGTTAAGATATGTTGAATGTGAATTTGTTTATTCCTTTTAATTTAAGATCCATTTTGATAGACTTTTTTTTTTTTGACAAAATCCATTTTGATAGACATGTTCTCCAACTATTTATTTTCTTCAATTTTATAAATAATTCAAAAATTAATTAAAACTCAAGAAGAAAAAAAACCTATTTAAAACAATGGTAAATTACCCCTTAAAAAAAACAATGATGTGTTACATGTGATGGGTTTTTTTCGAAGGGTGAACTATATGATGTCGCAAAGAAAAACGACCATTGATCGAAAAGGAAAACCAAATTGCAACATCCACAAGTCTTGTATCAAATGATAAAAATCCAAATTGTTTGACTGAACACCAATATTGAGGTTTGAACCCTTGTGAGTTCTCAATGACTATTGTCATTTCGTCTATCTAATAAAAACACTTGCATCCATTCTTTAATTTATTTTTTAATATTTATTAGTAGGGCGCAAATAGGTAAATGACCCCATTATAGATGGTATATTTTGCATATAGTGTAAAAAATAATTAAAACTATTATACAATTGAAATAGTAGGATATGAAAAATATTAACTACCATTCATATGGTTTTGACTCAATCGATCCTTTAATTTCTATGTTGAATGACATGATTTGCA
>Ga0315913_1003139_pt1 | contig 19763 bp, 4 predicted proteins | sample MpolsnodulesMG_FD_207736 | JGI IMG/M metagenome (GOLD analysis project Ga0315913, IMG submission 207736) | Medicago polymorpha root nodule microbial communities from Los Angeles, California, United States - small nodules | ecosystem: Host-associated > Plants > Roots > Nodule | place: USA... | reverse complement strand
GATTACTTTCACAAATATATATATATATATATATATATATATATATATATATATATATATATAATTTTATAGATAACATATATCTTTCATACAAAAACCTTTTTTGACTTGAAAATATTCATGGATAATATCATCATATCATGCATATATAGATTCATATGTATTGTCTTCAATTTTTACTTGAAAATTTTATGAAAAAGTTTACTTGGAAAAATAAGAGTAATAATATATGATGACATTTTCGTTCATATGATCATACAAAATATGGTACTATATATGTTATTAATTAATAATTAATTATCCAAAAATGTTTGTTAAATAAAGCATTTAAAACATCATATGTATTATATGGAATAGACAAATTATATGTTTGAAGAAAAAACAATTGAATATAAATGGGGGTTTCACTTACTTGAATGAAGCTCAGAAGCATCAATTAGTTTCATGGCACACAATGAAAACACACAAAGAATGAGAAAAACCCAAATAAGTGAGATTATTTTAGAAGCCATAATAGTTTGGTTTATGTATTCAAGATATCTTAATTTATAACACAAAGCATTGTTGAATGTTAATTGTTTGTCTTTTAAAGCATTATTATGATGAAATTTTGCATGACTTTTCCAACCAAGTTTAGTTCTTTTTTGTCAACAAGACAGTGACATGAAAGTGTATGTCTTTTTCCCGCATGCTACCGCGTAAACCAGGTCAAAGATATCGTAAATGACATGGTCGTTTTAGACTATTGGTAACGTATTTTCCGCAGACTATTTGGTAAGGTATTTTCCGCAGACTATTAGGAAGACTAATTCTAGGTATGATCTCTTTTTTTTTGGGTAGTGCATTTTAGGTATGATCTAATAGACAACAAAACTATATCAATCGCTTAAGGGTTTTAACTTAACGACTTAAATATATTTTTAGTTCTCTTAATTTGTTTTTTTGACTTCTAGTCCTTAAAGTTTGTCATCCAAATTTGTAATCCATTCTTTTATGTCTAGTCATGTGTACCCTTCAAATTTTTGAACGAATTTTTGCAAGAATGTTTAAAATATAAAAAGAATCTCTTTTAAAAAATAGAATTTATTAACTAGATATGAATTTTTAAGTGTTAAAGACATAAAATTCTTATTTAATTCATCCCTTGCTAAAAGAAATTAAACTTTTGGAAGAGAGAATTATATTATAAAATGTACTAAACATGATTGCAAAAATAAATTCAATTTTTCAAATGATAAACAATTGGCTTAAAAGTAGAGATCAATAGTGGTTATGAATATCTTTTGTGGGATTAAAAGTCGAAAATTGGGACAATGTGTGTTCTAGTAAGGTGTATGGAGTATGGAGGTTTGGGAGTTAGGAGGATTAGGGATTTTAATTTAGCCTTATTGGGAAAATGGTGTTGGCATTTGTATGATAATCTGGGTGGATTGTGGTTTAAAGTATTGGCTGCTAATCATGGGATTGTGGGAGGTCGGGTTAGAAGAGGGGGTCAATTGTCTTCTGTATGGTGGAGGGACCTATGTGACCTTTTTTAGGGTGAGGGTGGTAGTGGTGCTAATTGGTTTAATGATAGGGTGGGTCGTAGAATTGGTAATGGTCAAAATACATCTTTTTGGAGTGACCCTTGGTTAGAGGGAGTGGTGTTGCGAGATCGGTTTATGCGTTTGTTTGAGCTAAGTGTGGATCCTGATGTTTCTGTGGCGACGATGAGGAGGAATGTTTAAGAGGTTGACGGGGTGGGTTCGAGGTGGAGAAGAAGACTATTTTCATGGGAAGAGGGACAATTGATAGATTGCGCTAGGCTTCTTGATAACATTTTTTTTTGCAGGATAACGTAAATGACAAATGGATTTGGAAACATGACCTTGTAGAAGGATACTCGGTAAAAGGTGTTTATCATATTCTCACGGCTATTGATCAGCTTCTTGTTGACAACCATTCAGACTTAATTTGGAACAAAGCAATGTGACTCTTTGCCTGGAGCACAATTAATAAGAGAATTTCCACGAAGGACAACTTAATTCGAAGAGGAGTAATTCCATCAGAATCGATTTTGTGTTCGGGCGGATGCGGGAAAGAGGAAACGATCAACCATCTATTTTGGAGTGTGACTTTTTGGTAGGATTTGGCATCTCGTTCATCGCTGGTTGGATATAGCTATTGTTGTTCCATCAGATATCGGTTGTCACGCACAACAACTTTTTGGCACGCATGCTTTCAGGAAGGACATTCACTTTTTTTTTCCAGGTGGTGTGGCTGACATGTCTTCGGGTCATTTATAGGGGCTGATCTAGACATTTGATACATGTGGGGTTAAAATAGTCTTTCAATGTATTAAAATTTTAAATTGTCTCTGATTGTAAATTTTGTTAGTCAAAATAATCCTTAACATTCAAATATTTCGTTAACATTGTCATATTAGTCCTTCAATATACTTACTTATTGTCATTTGAAGGACTATTTTGACTAACAAAGTGCAAAATCAGGAACTATTTTAGAATTTTAATACATTGAGAGACTATTGTGATTATTCGTTACACATTCATGAACCAAAATGACTAGTACTCTATTTAGAATAAAAAAAATAGAGAAGTTGGATGTGGGGCTTTGGCCACACATAGTCTTTGAGTAGATCCGCCCCTGGTCATTTAGAAGGAGAGGAGCTCAAGAATTTTCAGCAACAACATGTCGTCAAAGGATCAACTTCTCAATAGCATTAAGCTTCATTCTTGGTGGTGGATAAAGACACATAGACCGGGTTTCACTTTTGATTTTCATTATTGGTGGTCCATGCCATCTCTTTGTATATGTTACACCATTTTGTAATTTTTTTTTCTGTCTTTACCATGTTTGTTACTGTTGTACACAATTTCCCATTAGGCACATCTTGTGCTTAATTACCTAGTTTGGTTTTTAATATATATTGCATTTAGCTTCTTCAAAATAGTCAAAATAAAATTAGGGAACTAAAACAAAAATTGTAATAATTATAGAGATTAAAGACATAATTAACCCAAAATAATTTAATCTTCATTTTCTTTATCCTCTTTGTTTTGCATATCTGGTTGTGTTCTATTGTTATTTTTAATTTACTCTATGTGTTTGGTGAAATGTTTGAGAGTGACTCATTTTGCCGGTATCATATTTCGAGTAAGGAGTGTATTGTGGTTATCACCAAATTTAACATTCTTTCAGCCTTACAAAAAACTTGTCAACATGTGGTTTAATTCACCATTTCAAATATCGCTATAGTTGAAATGAGTGAATACCAACAATATTTTTTTCCTGAAGACGGAAGCAATTAAATACTGTGTATATGTCATTATTCTTTACCATTAATCATATATGAAAGAATTTAGTTTGGTTGTTAGGATTAAAAAGTTTGTCTTATTAATGTACTTTTGCCTTCTAAAATGTATGCGTATTGATAATTTGATATCATGCATTTGACTTTTAAATATGGATGAAGAATACCCCATTCATATCTAATTTGACTGTACTATAGTTATTTTAACTTTTGAATGAAATTTATTTTATTGTAAAAAGAAACTTAAACTCCTTTTTTAAAAGAAAACTTAACCTCATTTAATAATTTTAAAACCTCAACTAATAAATATATTTTGGTTTTTGTGGGGGTATAAAGGGGAAAAGAGATGTAATTATATCTTGATTTTTTTAAAAGAACCAAAACTTTGGGATGATTTAAAATCCTAAAAGGACCAAAGATCAGCGACGGTAGGAGTACCTTTCAAGTTTAATCTCTACACAAATCTTATTCAATTTATTTTAGTTTGGAAAATGTAGATCCAGCGAAAAGCTATTTCGTGAACAGTGTCCGAATGTGTTGGCAAATTAATAGCTATTAGATTTCAGTTTCATTTTACTGCTTAACAAAAAAATAAAAAAATAAAAACCACATCCCCCCATGTTTTGTGGCCGACAGCCATTTTCATTGGCTGTAATGTTTGTTGGGATACTCTCGCTATAATATCCTTCGGGATATATAGCAATGGTCATTTAGTTTTCATTTTGCTTTATATGAACTTATTTTTTGGTCCCTATGGAGTCTATAGAAAGACTTAAAGACACCCATTTTACAGGAGGGTTTTCAAAATGGGGTATAAATTAAATTTAATAGAAATTAGATTTTGTAGAATTGAACTCGAAAAGTCATGATATTATAGGAATTGAAAATATGTATAACCTAGAAATAATTATATTAGATGGAGTACTAATACTGGAGGCACTAGTATAAATAACTATTACACAAATTAAGAAGAACCAGTCTGAAATAGTTAAATTATGAAACAACCTGATCCAATAATTTAACCTACAGAAGAATTACAGTACCAATCTATATGAAAGTATAACCGATTACAACAATAGGTCTTAGTTCTTTGCATTTACTTCTGATCATGGATGGTAGTAATTGTGGCAACAAGGATCATCATATGGCTTATTTTTGGGTTTTCCAATTAGACTTGATCCCCCACCTTTAGTTGGACCTGTCTGTTCTTGGCCAAGTAGCCTTCTACTCTTAGTCATTTCGTACCAGCCTACAAAATAGCAGATATATACATTAATAGGAAAAGTTATTTTTATTTTGCACCGCAATGATTATTTTCACAAGCATATAATATAGTTTATATTTTTTGACAAGATATAAATAATTTTTTTTTTATCAATAACATATCTTTCAAATTCATATAAAAACCTTTTTGACTTGAAAATAGTTATGGATAATATTATGCATGGATTCATCTCATATTGTGTTCAAGTTTAACTTGGAAGTTGAAAGATATGTAATTTTTTATATTATTAAAATTTAATAACAATAGCAATGAACCAATTTTGAACCCTTTAGTTTGAGGTCCATATTAGATGTATCCATAATAATGATGACATCTTCATTTACATGATTTTGTAAAATACGTTATTATGAAAGACTACTTCAGTCTTGTAGTTTTATTCTTGCCAAAAACTATGACGATATGATCACCTCTTTGCAACATGAATGTGGGGAAACTTTGGGTCTTTTTCATGCTCTCCAATAAGTTCATGATTTACGGTCAGACACTGTTGATTTCATTCTTGACTCAAAAAAGATGGTAGACCATTTTAAATTTTTAATAAAGGTTGTGACGACGTCACTAAGTTTGGTCTATTTTGTTAACTTGTACACGTTGGTATAATTCTTATTTAGAAAACTCTTTTTTAGAGTGTAGTTGAAAAATCAAGAGGGTTGCTCTTGTTTTTAGCAAGGTTAGTAATATCAATTGATCTATCAACATATACTGAACAATTGATTATAAGTAAAATGTTATAAGCATCATTTCCTTAAAAAATATAATACTTCTTTCTTCCGTCCCTTAATACTTGACACAGTTGACCTTATTACGCATGTCAATGCATAATTTTGAGCTTAAATATCTTGAATAATATATTAGAAAAAATTATGAAAATTTGATATTTTGAAAAGACTCACCGAGACAAATTTAACAACATCTTATATGATATTATTTATCTTTGTATATTAGTAGAAAAATATGGTCAAAGTAAAGTTAGGTCAAAATTACACATTTTCAAATGAGTCATCTATTGCGGGACGGAGGGAGTACTGTATATAAGAAACCATCTTGTTACATTTTTTTTTTTTTTGGTCTCTTTATAAGACCATTTCCAATTGAAATAATACTCATTACAAATTCACACAAATGATGAAACACGCAGTTGGATATGATTCATTGATAATACTCATTTCTTTATAATATTGTTTAGCAATGTTCTTTCCAATTTATAAGATGAATTAATTATCTTTTTACAGAATATTCAAAATTAAATGAAGATAATTAAAAAAAATAATCATTTAATTTCTTTCAATTTCTCTTAATAATTGAAGGTTATTTGAATAAAAAAAAGTATATATTGTTGAAAAGTTTAATATAACAACTAACTATTATTTTATTTTTTTTAATATTTTGTCCAAAAGATTTTACATATAGGGATAAAGTAAAATAATTATTTTGTCTCCGTAAGCTTAACTCACTTGGTAAGGATAATGCATAATATATGTAAGGTCCGTGGTACGAACCCGTACACCACCAAAAAAGAGTAATTGCTTATTCGAAAAAGTTTAAGCGGGTCAATAAAGCATTTGAAACACCTCATATAAATATGTCTTATATGGAATAGACAAAAGTTTTCAAAGAAAAAACAATTTTGTTTTAAGCGGCAAAATTTATTAATAACCTAGTCTCCGCTAAATAAAAACATAGAACTGTAAAATAGAAAGAACATAACAAAATGCATCGTATATAGACAGAACATCCAATAGAAAATCATTACACCTCATACATCAAAACAAAAACAATTGAATATATATGACTGGGCGTTTCACTTACTTGCTTGAAGCTCAGAAGCACCATCTAGTTCCATGGCATGCAATGAAAATACACAAAGAATTAGAGCAACCCAGATAAGAAAGGTGTTTTTAGAAGCCATATTAATTTGGTTTAGGCCACTGTGTATTGAAGATATCCTAATTTATAACCATTATCTGGGTGTTGCTTGCCTTCCAAGCATTTATTATGACGTAGTTTCGCATGACTTTGACAACCAAATTGTTTTGTTCTATTGTCAATAAAACAGTGACAGCAAAGTTTATGTCTTTTCCGCGTAAACTAAGTCAAATATTTTGTAACTGACACGGTCTTTTTAGTATAAGGTATCTTCCGCACACAATTGAAAGATTAATTTTAACTATAATTAATTGGAGACTAATGCATTCTTAGTGAAACTCGAACCAAGGTCATTGGTTCAATTAGAAGAGATATGTATTATTTCATATCACTGCTCTCAAGTGTAATTTAAATAATAATTTTGGTTTCCAACTTCCATGGTATGTTCTTTATTTAATATATCAATATCATATTATCATACGTGTTGAAAAGAAAATGAAACGATTTTATTTTGTTATAGTACTCGTGAGCTTGAGTTAATCTTCCCCCGTTCATTGTAAGTTCTAGCTTAACCAGGTCATACAATTACAAAGATTTTAAAAATCAAAACAAAGAATAATTGATGCATAGCGTTATAAAATAACTTCAATAAAGACTTATGTTTTTCTAATTTTGGCAAAATTATGTCTCTAGTACATCTCATAGCCTTCCAAGAAAATAGTATAAAAGAAAAAAGACAGATACAAGTTTAAAGTATTTTAGATAAAAGCGACTTCTTTATTGCCGTCAATAGTCATAGTTCAAAAGAACTATCATACTCAATCATAAAGAGTATAGTCATTTGAATTTAAATAACTCCAAGAATTTTCACATTGTTTTCACTAACAATAGTTTAAAAGAACTATCATACTTCAACGCAAAAGTATACTTTACTTGAAGTTAAAACACTCCAAGAATTTCCACATGTCGAAAAACATGCTGAAAACTTATAATGCAACTTCTATGTTGGTTGGAAACTTTTTAACCACCGACATAATCTCACAGCACACCTTACATCAATATCAATCAATGCCCGTGTACTAATCAAACTCCATGTGAAATCCCGATTGTATCAATTCCTTGCCTTGAAAATTTCACAGCCAAAATTGATTCTTTCGTCAATTTTTTCTAACCTAACTTCACAATGTAACTTGTGATTGCAACACTTTCAAAGTACCACCCTAATTTTCTAATGTGAAAGATCAAACAATGCTACAACCACAAAGCATACCAAGAACTCCTATCCCTGGAACGAACCAAAAGATTTGGTACATGTTGTTAGGGAGTCCAGAGGCGTCGAAAACAACTACGAGTCAAATGCTCTAGGACCACAAGAGAGGGAGACATTATCTCCATCTAAAACCTTAAGGCATTAGGAATATGAGACACATCTCTTATAAATCTTATATTTACTCATTCATAGGCGATTCGAGACTTAACCACACCCACACTTGAAACCCAACAATCTCTCCCATAAGTGTGAGTCCATCTCCTATAACAGGTTTCAACACATGATACATTCCCTCTCATCCAACAAGCCAAATCAGGGCTCTTATACCCCTTGTTATGGAGTAAAGAGGTCATGAGAACAACAACGGGGTTCAATGAACGGGTAAAATGATGGAAAAATAAGAGAGGTGACAAGAGAGGTCCACAATATATTCAACTAAAGGGGAAACATGCTTGATGATATATATATATATATATATATATATATATTTTTAAAACTCGGTATCCGATCCCCGATCCAAGAATCGACTAATCCGAGGGGACCAATCCCACCTCCCACTTGCGGAGGCCCCGTTTAAAGCCAGAGCAAACTCTGTATGGACTTAGCCCACCGAAATTGGCACTAGAGGGAATCAAACCTGAGACCTTTGGAGGAGCAAACTCGAAGATCCCAAGCCAACCACTAGGCCAACCCCAAATGGGTTTGCTTGATGATATTTTAAAGGGCCTTGTTAACGAGTGCCCCTGGGGCACTCTTTAAGCATCCAAAATTTGGAAATTATTCTTTTAAAAAGTCAACTATTACAATTTTCAATGCATTCATTACATAACTTTTTATGTAAAACTTACCCTTTAAAGTTTTTAAAGAGTGTCCCAGGGCACTCGTTAACATTTCCCTATTTTAAATTAGCATATAAGCATATATGAGTAAAATGATTGAACAATTGGGTGCTCTAAGAGTAAGGCTGGTTTTGACAACACCAAGTTTACTGGTCTTAAAACTTGTATACATTTCATTGCTACATGTATTCGCTGCTCAAAGGTCACAACCAACTTGCATTGCGAAATGGTACTGAAGTTGTATATCCAAAGTCCAAACATAGGCTAAGTGGTCACATCCAATTTAATTTAAAGTGACTTTTCAAGTAGATTGAGGTTGAATTACTCTTTCAAATTTAACTTCAAGGGCTCTATAAATACCAACGCCTATCAACATTGGAACGTATCACATATTCTTTGAAGACAAAAAAAAAAAAAAAGATCAATGATAATGGAGTGGAAAACACTTTTTGTCTTGTGTTTCTTCCTCATTGTTGCCTTATCTTCCCGTAAGTCCATATTAAATACTCCTATAATTTTTTTAGTTATATTTTTAACTCATATAATTTTTTTTATTACAATGCTTTTGTATTAGAAAATAAAAAACATATAAGAAAGCTATACCTTAAAACAAATATTATATCAATTTAAAGTTTGTTATTCGTGATTGATTGACAATGTATAATATTTTATATTATAACGTATATAAATTAAATTCTTAAATTTATGTAACTAATTTTCTTGTTTTCATATAGTTAATTGTCTAAAACTTAATATTGATTGCAAATTTGTGTAATACAAAAAATAAAATATAAGAATTTTGTTATTGTATTGTAAATATAATGCTTATGAAAATAATATTGTTCCTTCCTTCCTTTGAAAACTGTAGAAGAAGGTGTGGTGCAGATTGAGGAATGTGAGAACCGGGTGCTTTGTTTTCTGGTGTATGCGTTGATAAACCTGCCAACCAACAATGTGATTATCTTTGCAGGAAAGGAGAAAAATTACTCAGTGGTTCATGCAAAAATAAAAAATGTGTTTGTGTCTGTTGAATATCTCGACTCTATGATGTACTATATAGATAATTAAGCTACGTTATCATGTTCATGAAATAAATCACTAGTTAATTTGAAAAAGGACATCCATTCTTATTTGCATATTGTTTACTATGTACAACTAGATCAATGAGAATGGCTGTCATTTTCCCTCTATTTTTAGTTTTAATTTCCAACATTAACACTTTCTCTTTTTTTTTGTTTTTTATATTAACGTATTTTTTACTCAAACAAAAAGATATTCATTTATACAAATTGAAGAACAAAACAACAACAAAACGATAAACAAAACAACATTGCACTTATTTTAATCAAAGCAAATCAAACAACGTCGCACCATGAGACGATGGACAAAACAACATCTATCCCACTTACACTATGAAATCGTGAGAAAATCTATATTAAAGATTTGATTCTTGACTCGTGTATGGAGAAAATCTGGTTGAGATTAGTGTTAAACGATAAAGAAAACTTTGTACCAATAACATAGTGCGCCAAAATAATCTAAAACCTGTAAGAATAAAATTGATAATTACATTTCCAATTTAGAGTGGTACTCATATTTAATATTCGACACACCTTAAATAAGATTGCATCAAGATTCAAGTGTGAAACCGGCTTTTTCCTTTATTTTACTTTTTTTAAATGGCAACCACAATTAATTTTTTGCTTTTAATATGGACCACACCAATTGGTTGTCAGTGAGAGTACACTAATACTCTTCTAAATTCGGTTAAGGCTTTATAAATTGAAGTTAGACATTCTAAGAAAATCAAAGAGAAAAAGATTATAGATCATCGAACAAAAATTCAGAAATTGAACAAAAAAATATCATAATGGAGATGAAAACACTTCTTGGATTGAGCTTCTTCCTCTTTATTCTCTTAGCTACTCGTAAGTTTATATGCTTTTTCCCTTATTTTTTTCTTTCTAAAGTTCTTTTGAGATGTGATTCTGATTTTGTCTAAAAGTTATTATGTTTTCCTTTTAATAATTGAAAATATTAAATAAATTCTTTTGAAACATATTTTTTTTTTGGGTACAATTGAAACACATTTTTAATTGCAACAATACTTTTTTTCAGAAGAATAACATATATGCAAGCTACTGTGATTAATTTTTTACTTTTGTAATAATTAGTTATAAAAGCTTAGTTAAGATCTGATTAAATAAATAAGTTCAAACCAAATGGTCCCAAACTCTCCACCACTTATACACACATTTGTTTCCTGGTTAGAAATTTCAAACAATATTCTTTTCCTCCTTTTTTTTTGCCCATTTGTGACTTAAATAGGTCTCTGATGACTATTAATATTTCACTCTCCTATATTTTATTTAAGAAAAATGAATTTTATTAATGAGTGTTAGAAATTCAATATATTGATTAAGAAAAATAATTTTTCCAATGTAAAATGCAGAAGAAGCTGTTGTGCAGATTGAAGGTTGTGAGAAAAAGAGTTCTTTCTTCGCTAGTTCATGTGTTGGCCCAACTCTAAGTGAAGTGTGTGACTTTGTTTGCAAGAATGGGGACAAATTAACAGGTGGTTCCTGCAAAAATGAGGAGTGCATGTGTGTCTGTTGAATTTGCAACTATATATAGAAAACATACATAAATAAATTAATAAGTAAAGCTAGTTCATGTTCATGAAATAAATCAGAAATAAATGCTCTTCCTTTGTTGAGAGTAAAATCACTTAGAAGGATTATATATCTCACTACTTGGTTAAGTTACTTGCGGTGCAAGTAACTAATTGATGTAGTTGGATAGTATTAGGCCTAGTTAGTTGATTGTAAATCCATTTACAATGTTGTATAAATATGCATTGAAGCTATGAATGAAAACAAGTTGTTGTATACTTCCCATCTCCTTCACACACTTTACATTCTTTTTTCTCTTTGTATGCAAATCCCAACAAATTATACTTTTTTTTTTAATCCTGCTCTGCAGTTCATGGTACAAATAAATTAAGAAACATATGAAGGCCACACTAAGAGATGCATAACGTTTTCTACTCAACTTTTTCGTATAATTGCATGTAACTTGATGGAACTTACTAACTGAATGTTTAAGGGCTTTGTCTCTTTCATAGATGTTTCTCTAACAATTCATCATCATGAACGAATCGTGAGAAAGAGCAGATGAGAAAGAGATAGGATGAGATTCAGATTATTGTCTCATTTATGGATTGTTGTTTCTATGTAATTTTTATCATCATGGATGAATGTACGTCATTTAATGAATTTATCATGTTAGAATCATATGGTAAAAGATCTGTATGATATATAATTTTATTGAACATAAACATAAATATAAATGTGAAAACTATAACTTAAATGTTTTCCATTCTGGATGTTACCTTTTTACTCACTTGAGGATTCCCGTTTACATAGACATGTCTTAGGCTATTTATCTTATACCAATTACTATTAGAGCAAAACTTTTGCCTTGGAAGGTTCACTCCTTTCTTTCTATTATGGGAAGGGTCCAACTTATTCGGTCAATTATTCATTGTATGTTGGTGTATAATGTTCATATATAATGTTTAAAGGCAATTCCACTTCTTTATTTATCGGAAATACATGTCCAATGGATGATAATAGTCAATCAGCACAATTCGCAATCCATTCGGAATACAAACTCTCGCGAGATTTAGCATTAGTCTTTATATAAAATAGATAGATTTGAGATTTATAACATTGGATGGATTCGTGATTCTTTTGATGGCAACCTAGTTGAGATCAATTTACTTGATGTTGTGCAAGTCTTTCTTTGCTATTTTTTTGAGAAAAAAAAAATTGTAAAGAAACAAATTTGTAGCTAGACTTAACTTTGAGATAGGAAGGTATTTCTCATCAACCTTATCTTATATGAATTTTTCTTAAAAATGGTTGCTTATCAGCATTTCACAAACACTTTTTTAAAGACAAAATTGCTCTTTTATTAATAATGCTGCTGTTGTATTTAACTTTGTCCATATGTCTAGAAATGTTCAAGGAATTAAACACAGGAATGTTTTTGGGATGTCATAAAGAAAGCCTTGGTTTTACTCGTTTCATAAACTATTAATTTTAGACGAGTAAACAGAAAATTCTTAAACATATGTATACATACCGGTAGGGATGGGAATATGCCAGCTGACCTACAGGGGCCTACGGCTTAACCCACAATAAGTCAGGTCAGGCCAAACTTTTTTCTTAAATAGAGAAGACTTAGGCTTTTTTAGAAGTCTATTTAGTTTAAAGGGCAAGGTCACATGCCATTCAAAAAGTCTTTTAGGCCGGCCTATTTAAGTAAATATGAATAATATTATTTATTATTATATTATATTTTGTACTTTGAATTAAAATAAAATTCTTTTAACTTTTTCGGATTTAAGCTTATTAGTATACATTAATTTTTTACATATTTAAATGTATTATTATAAACTAAAATTGAAATATGATACAATAAATAGTCAAATTCCCTAAAAACTCATGTTGATTATCAAAAGAGAATTTAATCTAATTGATATATTAGTTCGTTAATCTATTTAAACTTAGATCATATTGCTTATTTAAATATGTTAATATGAAATAGGTTTTTAAATAGGCTAGCATGCCTATCAGGTTTTCAGAAAGTCAGACTCAAGCCTAAAAAGTAAGCATATGACAGGCCGCAGACCAGGTTTAGGCCTTCAAAAAAATTGGCAGGTCAGACTTAGGCCTTGCAAAGCCTAACTCGGCCTAGCCTATTTCCACCCCTATATACCGGTGGAAGGCATGCATGCCAATTGTATGCACTAAAATTGTTGAGACGTCATTTATCTTATTTAATTGTAATAATTATGTCATTTATCTTCTTTTTTTCCTTTTAAATACTATATATTTTAAAAGAGAAATGATATTTATACAACTAATTTGTGATAATTTTTGTGACAACTTTATCTTTTATACTTACATTATATTTTTACCTTCTCTCTCTATTGTTTTGCTTTTCGTGTTAATATTTGTTTTTCTTTGTAAATGTTGTCTCATAAGTTGTCATACAAATGGTTGTTCAAATAACACACCACAATTTAAAAAGTATACAAAGTTATCATTTTTTTTCCATTTTTTGTTCAAAAGCACTGATGTGGCTGCGACATGTCAATAATTAATTTTTTTTTACCATTTATATGACATGTAATTACTTTAAAATAAATTTCTAAGTTTAAAAATAAAAATTGAAATCATGATTTCTTCATCTTCTTCCTTCTTTCTTCAATCAAAAACCCAAAATTTTCATCTTATTCCCTCTTTCGTCAATCAAAATCCTAGATTTGGGATGGAAAACATGATATATGACATTTTTCTTTTTATTTGTGTTGTGTCTCAAATTTGTGTGAAGAGTTGAGATAGATTTCTGATTATAAAATGTTGTTATTATTTTTGTTTTAAGAAATTTCGTCTCAAATATGTGCACAACTTTGAGACGAAATATATGATAAAATTTATAACACACACTCTTTGATTGATAAAATTAACACGAGTTTCACTTAATCATGTGAGTCACACATAAGTTTGGTATGATCCATGTAAGTTTTAATAAATCAAAGAAAACGAGTTGAAAAACATGTGTTAAAAAATATATCGGTAGCATAGTGCAACTCTATTCATATTTGATTGATAAAATTAACACGAGTTTCACTTAATCATGTGAGTCACACATAAATTTGGTATGATCCATGTAAGTTTTAATAAATCAAAGAAAACGAGTTGAAAAACATGTGTTAAAAAATGTATCGGTAGCATAGTGCAACTCTATTCATATTTGATCATAGATACTTAAAATAGTATTGATTAAAGTCGAATACAATATGTCTTATAAGTGGAGCTCATATGGTAAGAGGTTGCCATTTGATATTGTAGAGTGCAAGTTTGAATCTACAATACTTCTTCTCCATATGAAGTGAATGAGTTTTGCCGTTAATTTTTTTTAATGAAATAACATTGAATATGGTTCTTAATTGATATAATTAATTATGATATTAGGACATATCATGTTATTTGAAAAGTATTCCATCGATCTTTCATTAATTTGGACAATATATAGTAACAATCATAGCACAAATTGTTTAAACGTTCATCTAATATGCTAAATGTCTCTAGATGTTTTTCTAAAAAAAATTAATCGTTTGCTTTTAATTTTGTTCGACCACACAAATTGGTTTCCTATGGAAGTAGTACTCTTCTAAGTGCAAATTAAGGCTTTTCAAATAGCAGCACTATAGATTTGTTATAAAAAGTTGATTTTATGATAAAAACTTGCAGATTTTTATCACCTTTTACAACACCACAAGTTGATTTCTTGAAGTTCCGCATGCATATTTTTTTGTTGACTTGTTTCACTAGTTGTTCAATTGTTGTTTAGTTCTTTATTGGTTTTTGTTGTATGTCTCTACTCAATAGTGGTTAAACATCTTTTCATTACATGTTTCTATTCTATGGTAGCTAATTTTTCCCTTCTCTATACGTTTTTAGTATATGATATGATAGTTAGCACTTTCATTCTCAATATATCGACTCTACGGTAGTTTAACTTTTTTCATTCTCTATACAATTTATCCCTATAGTTAAGCATTTTCATTCTATTTGTTATTTTATCCCTATAGTTAAGCTTGTTTACCAAATTTGGCATTCGATGCCCTAGGTAACTAACATAAAAAACTTTCACATAATCATAACTAAACTCTAATTACCTAACAGTATCTAACATTACCTAGTGCCAAGTCAGTTTTTTTTTTTAAATTGCAGCCAAAAATGTTTTTTTGCTTTTAATATGGACCACACCAATTGGCTACCAATGAGAGTAATACTCTTCGAAATTCAAAGTAAGGCTTTATAAATAGAAGTGCTGATTTGAGATATCGAAGTTAGATATTCTAAGAAAATAAAGGAGAAAAAAATCATTGAACAAAAAAATTCAGAAATTGACAACAACAAAAAAATATCATAATAATGGAGAGGAAAACACTCCTTGGACTGAGCTTCTTCCTCTTTGTTCTCTTAGCTGCTCGTAAGTTCTTTTGAGATATGATTTTGTCTATTAGTTATTATGTTTTCCTTTTAGTTGAAAATATTAAATAGCTTTTTGTCAAACATATTTTTAATTACATTAATATTTTAAGAGTAGCAACAGTCATTTTTTTCATCAAAGAAAAATATGTATGCTAGCTACTCTCAAGCATCGAATAAGAACTTCACTGGGATCACCCTTAAGCACACTTAATTTTCATTATTTTCACATATGTGTGACTACATAAATTCTCTCATCACTCTCTCTATATATAAAATACATTTTTGTAAGTGCTAATTCTGCTATTAATATTTCACTCTCCTATATATTTTATTTAAGAAAAATGAATTTTATTAACGAGTGTTATAAGTTCAATATATTGATTAAGAAAAATAACTTTTCCTATGTAAAATGCAGAAGAAGCTGTGGTGCAGATTGAAGGTTGTGAGAAAAAGAGTTCTGTCTTCGGTAGTTTATGCATTGGTCCAAAACTAAGTTATGAGTGTAACTATATTTGCAAGCATGCTGAGCATTTACAAGGTGGTTCCTGCAAAAATGAGGAGTGCATGTGTTTCTGTTGAATTTTCAACTATATATATAGAAAACATACATAAATAAATAAGTAAAAGCTAGCTGTTTCATTCATATGTATAGCTAGTTCATGAAATAAATCAGGAATTAATGCTCTTTCTTTTTCCTTTGTTGAGAATAAAATTAATTGGTATGGATTATATATTTCATCGTTTTGTTCTCACCTCCCATGGTATCCGCCCAACACTACTCTTTGATTGGATTGTTTCTCATTCAAGATCAATTCGGGATACTTCTTCTCGCAATGTATAGCAAAGCTGATAAAATTTAATAAACATATATTTTTACTCCCTACGAGTTAATGGATACTGAGTTGGAGAAAATTATATAAGTACCTTTGGATATACATACATGTTAATTTACGGTATTACTTAAATATAAATATTATTCTTATGGAAGAAACTCTAACCTAATCTCCTAATTTTTTACGTATTTTTTTATTGATAATTTTGTGGTTAAAATAAGAGCGCAATATATTAATATTTTAATATATTAATACTATTTTTATCGTCAAAAAAAGAGGAAGAAAACTACGTAAGTGCCAAAAATTAATACTTCCTATGATCCTAAATTAAAATAAAGTTGGATCAACAAAAATTGATGTATTTAGTTCAAAATTTTACACAAATACATAAACTTTTATTGACCAAACTTTCTCTTTATATTTAGGATCAACAAGTATTTTCTCTTGCATAAATGCATTTTTTTATATTCGTAGATATTTTAAAATACGCCATGGATTCTTCAAAATCCAGTAAGTACTAGTCAAACTGATATTATCACAAACATGAGACAAACACATATATTATATTACGTTAATCCTGATTTTGGTCCTTGTAATATTACTGAATTCCGGTTTTGGTCGTTATTAAATAAAAGTTTAGATTTTATCCTTATAATACTAGATTCTTCTACTTTTGGTAACTCATTTAAACATGTGATCAGCAGAATCTGTCTACATGGCATGTGACTGGGATGTTTTAATATTTTTTTTAATCCCCTTAAAATATAAAATTATTAACATCTTTTAAAACAACAAAACATAATTAAAAATAAACCTATACATTTTAAATAAAATCTGATCAATGCATAGTTTTAAAACTCGGCTCCGACATCGACTCGGCAGGGGTACTGGGTCACCGGTTAATGGTCGAACCACTGAGTGATTGGTCGAACCGCATGACTGAACTGGATCAACTCAAATGACTCGGTTAGATAACTCGGTCTTCATATTATATTTATATAGCTATTTAACCGGATTAAATCGGTGACTCGGTCACTTAAAAACTAAAAAAAACTTACATGTAATAGTTAGTGCTTAAATACATAACCGATCTGATATGTGACTCGAACCAGCATACCCACAGCCGGTTCCCAGTCAGACCGGTTCGAACCGGTTTTTAAAAGTATGATCCTCTCCCTTGAAAAATAAAACTTATACTCCCCTCTCCCACAAAATGCTTGAATTACAACCCCTACCTTAATAATTAAATAAACACTACAATTTAATCTATTAGAACATAAATAAATATTTTTATGATATCTACTAATTTTAAAACACCATTTAAGAAAAAAAAATCATTTATTTGTAATTTAAATGTCAACGATGATTAAAATTAAATATTTTGTTATTAATTTTATAACTTAGATATAAACTTCATTTTTAATCATATTTTATCAACTTTATTAATTTTTCACTCATTTTAATTTTATTTTGTGTTATTTTATATTTTGTGTTGATGAAATTTTGAATAAAAAATAGAGAAAAATATGAATTTGAATTTTGATTGTATTAAAGCGGACCCAATATACTATTTTTCTTCGGAGTATGTTCGGTATTTTTTTGTTTAAATTACTAGAAATAAAAAAAACTTATTAAGGGAGGAAATTGTAAATTTTAACATAAGAGGGGTGAGGAATGTAATTCAAGCTTCTTTCAGGGGTGAGGAGTGAAATATTTTCTAATATGTTTTGCATAAGAGGGGAGGGAAATGTATATTTTAACATAAGAGGGGAGGAGAGTGTAATTCAAACATCTTTCAAAGGAGGGAAGTGTAATTTACATTTTTTTAATGAATTTAATCCATGTTCTTCATCCCTACAAGGACCAAAGAAATTCTCATTCTTTATCTTCTCAAAGCTATCGGCATCATAAGCCAACGAATCCAAGAAACCACCTAACTCCTAAAAAAACTCATTCACTCTTCTCCAGAAAGTATGAACAAGATGCAAGTAAAATCTCACCCTTGGGGTTATATTTTGAGTCTATTTCCGTGGTTCCCCTTCTCCTACCCCATGACCAAAATTGGATTTGTTCCTCTTCCTTTACCATGCGTGGTGTGTTTTCTAACTCTATAATCAATTCTTTGTGTTGTTGGGTTGGTTCATTTAATATTAACAATAGAAACGAGACCAAAATTCGAACTTGATCAAGGAAACAAAATCAAGTCAAAGAAGTAGAAGAGGAAGAATCAAATTCAAATTCAAGTGGAAGAAGAAGCAGTGTTTTTTTTTTTTTTTTGGATCAAGTAGCCTAGTGGCAAGATTCACACACATTATGTGTGGAGAAGTGGGAAATCCGGGATTCGAACCTCGACCCCTGCGCAAATTATCCCTGGTAGCTACCAACTGAGCTACACTTACGGGTCGAAGAAGCAGCTTTTATTAAGAGAATTAGTTAATACTTTTTACATTTTTTTTGAAATGTTATTAATTGTTATACATGAGCACTACCATTAGCTCGTCGTCTAGCAAAAACAACATGAAAATAGTTGTAATTAGCTAAAAAGGTTCAACATTCTTATATGATAGAATCATATTCAGGTCTATTGGATTTTACATTAAGCACGTCCTTCATGATTTGAGCATGTCTTTAGCATGAAGGACAACACCATCCACAATCTTAGACTTTTTCTTCTGCAACTTCAAGTTTCTATTCTACCAAAAGCTCCCAAGTGATTATACCAAGAAAGGCCATTCGAGTATCATGAAAAGTGACACCAAACATGTAAGAAAAAAAAAATCTTTCAATTTATCTTGATTATAGTCAATTTATGAATCTTTTTGATGAATTTAGGTAGGATTTTTGTCAGTTGTCAAGCTTGGATAAATGTAGTTCTACATCGGTTCTATTTCAATTTGTAAATAATCGTACTATTTGAATAGTATTCTCGGTTTGTAAGGATATTTAATAAGAGTTGTGCTATTGTGCACGACAAAAATCCAGGCACGACACACACGACTAGTAATGTGGCACAATCCTATTTGTTTAAATTAAATTTTAATTAAAATAACTTTTAAAAACTGAAACAGCGGTAGATGGAATACATGTCGTATACATGTCGTGTGTAGTTTGACGACAACCATCTGTCGTGCAATATACCATTTTCCATTTAATAAATATAAATTATTTGTGGTGACTCATGTGAAAGAATATAAGTACTAATGGAACGATGTGATTATTAATGTGAAAGAATACAAATATAAACGAAAGGATGCAAATATTCGTGAAGCAATGCAAGTGAATTTCTATAA
>Ga0315913_1003132_pt1 | contig 19776 bp, 9 predicted proteins | sample MpolsnodulesMG_FD_207736 | JGI IMG/M metagenome (GOLD analysis project Ga0315913, IMG submission 207736) | Medicago polymorpha root nodule microbial communities from Los Angeles, California, United States - small nodules | ecosystem: Host-associated > Plants > Roots > Nodule | place: USA... | reverse complement strand
ATATTATATATCACAGTGGGATTTAGGGTGGAAAAATAAAAGATTTTTCACCATTAAAAAGTCCTTGTTGATCGTTGAATCAAGTGAAGAACATAATCGTATTATAGTCATTCAACCCTAAAAAAAATTCCACACTATCTTCTACCACCTTCTCCCTCCTCCATGCCATATTCACACCACCACCACCACCTTCATAATTCTTACAAGATCTTGGAGGATCGGGAGAAATAGAAGTTCATCCAGCATCAATGCTCTTGAGTTCTTAACATATTCATGGTTGCTGATTCCATTCAAAACCCAAACCCTGATTTCCTCAATCCCCACAAAAAGAAAATCAAAACTCCCAAAGAAATTATCATACCGTTATAAAAAAAGAAACCCACTTAAACAAAATAAAAAGACACAAATTAATTTTGAAAAAAGAAACCGAAGACAAAGTAACAAAATACGAGCAGGGATGAAAGCCGTGTGTTGTTATGGGGTAGATTTAGCTACCAAAAAAATATTTTTTATTTGAATATATTAGTAGTATATTTAGTAATCAGCTACCCCAATAATATATTTAACTGCATCAAATGAGATTATTTATCGAAAACTAGTAGAAATAAAAGTATTAATAGATATTCACATGTTTCATATATGTATTTCACCTTTCGATTTCTTAAGGAGCTATAAAGAGATGTTTATAAGTTTATTAATAAAAAGTATCAAAACAACACTCAATATATAATTTTATCTTCTTTCTTTATATTTAGCCAACCTCAAATTAATGTTCTTATATTCTTCCAGGGCATAAACACTATACTCCTGAACCAACCTCAAATTTCTAAGCCTTTAACTGGAAAAGCATAAATTAACAGCATAGTATAGATGACTCTGGTATTTGCTTGGGTTCTAAAGATCCATGTGTGTATTTTTGAGAATACTAACTCCCTTTTGATTCAAAATGTGCAGATTTAAAAGAAATGTGGGCGTAGTGGCAAGGGACGAAATTGAATCTGACTGTTTCGATTTTGACTGTTTCGATTTGTATATGTCCAAAAGAATTTCAATTTCCTTCATTAATTCCATGACCATTTTCTTTTATTGGGGTCAAATTATTATTTGGGATCTAGGTATTAGTTAATATACATTTTTCTTCGTGGGGGGTCTAGTAGCCAACTAGTTTGAGATAAAGGTTAAAGACTTACAGGTTTAAGGGTTCAAATCTTAGCAAAAAGAAACAAACTAATATAACAATAATATACTAACATTTGTTGTTTGAATAAAATATACCATTTTCTTTTTTTTCTAATAAGGCTTTTAGGGTTTGGGGAGATTGGTCCATTTAAGGTATAAGGGCATGCTGCATAAGAATAAAGTTGCAACATTATACCAGAATTTATTAGGATTCTTGCGGTGGCATTGCTTCTGATGACAATGGCTAAAACAAATATGATGTTCATTCTACATTTCTTTTTATTTTATTAATGAATAATAATGCAAGTAGTTTGGTTGATACATATCTTGCCTCTACAATAGACTATTAAAATGAACAATCATGTTCCCTAATTACATGTTTCACAAAATAGACTTGAGTTTACAAGGAATTTTACGCGTGATATATTTTTCATGTAAAGCATATTTTAAAAGTGTAGATTGGAGTTTAATTAATAAAACTAATCATGAATCTGAGTGTACTGATATGTCTTGAATTTTGTTAATGGTCTGCCTTGAATTGGTAAGGAGAAAATACATAAATGAGAGGTATATGGTGGAATGTGGACTAGATGAGGAAATACGGCTGTTCATTGTATTATTGTGAATTGGTACCAAGATTTCTTTTTTATGTGAAATAAGAACCTCCAAAATCAGCATACACTATTGTTTACCATGATTTTTGGCAAACAACCACTGGTTTAAAATTAATTACTTGCAAGATCAACCAGAAAATCTTAGAACATATTGTGTTTGTTTATTTTTCAAAAATTGATGAATGTTCTTGATGTTCTTATTAAAACAATGAAGATAATCGTCGAATCTAACAAGGTTAAATTTGTCGAAGTTATTTCCAATAAAAGGAATGTAAAATGCTTAAAAGAAACAAGTAAATTGCAAATGAATTTAAGAAAACAAACTTAAAATTGCATTGATTGAAAGTAGATTGGTACACATATTCATACATTGTGGCTTGTAACTCGTCTGTCTCTAAATGTTGATAGTTTGAGTGTAAGCTTTTTGTATGATTGAATTGTGACTCATTTTTCCTTTGAGAAACTGCTATTTATACTAGAAAACTACCTACACATAGAAATTTGAAACTGTAACTGCCACTAACGGTCGGAAACACCTCTTTGACTTGAAATTCAAATAGCATTCCTTGAAAGCATCCTTACTTGGCTCTTATCTGAAACCAATCTTTCCTTCGACGTCTTCTCGTTTGTCGAACCAAAATCCTCGCAACACAAAATCTTGCTAAGTCCATATCTTCGACCAAGTAACAAATAACCTTTTCACTCATTATGCTGTCGAAAATACAGACTAACAACAATTAAGAGTGCTGATTTTTAAACATCCCTCTAAACATCAACATCCAGCTAACACCTCTCATTCACAAAAGTAACTTATATACTCAAACTCTTAAAAGTATAAAATATGCTCTTTTTAATACAAAATTTTCTTGTTTTGTAATTGTAACCCATATTTTAATTAATTGAATATACAATAATTTCGATAACGTAAGCACTACTGCTCTATTTATTCCACATGCTTTCTGATGTAACTTGTAAGTTTAAGCATTGTAGTGTTAGTGTTTTTTTTTTTTTTTTGTTGACAAAAGCATTGAAGTGTTAGTAAATCTTATTCTTCCTGGTTCCAGCCTCATTATTCTATCTATTGTTTTCCAATTTGCAGCTTTTTCTTGGTAACAGCTAACAAAGGGGGCAAGTTCAACTGCGAAGGCACGTCGATTTACAGGCTATTAGAAAAATTTAATGGGATCCAAGAGATGTCCCGAAACTAAATACCATGTGATCATGATGATCAAGAGGATTCGCCGGATTGGAACAGCATTCCATTGAGTTTGAATGTTGAAGGGTGGTACGAGTACATGCAAACGCAGTAACGCTCAAGTCAGTAAAAAAAGATTTTAAGGTGTAAAAAAGTGTAATTTGCTTTGTTGTTGAAGATAGGTCTTTATACGGGTCTGAGTGGAATCGTTAGTGAGTGAAGGAGACTAGGAGAGGCTGTTATGGACAATCTCCATCAATTTCTAGTTCTACACAAACTACAGAAAAAGGATTTTTTTCAATTAATAACTTTTCTAATTTCACAATAATTAAATTTGTTTGAAATAATTTAAAAACAATAAGAAATGACATAACTATACATAAAAAGTAAAAACTATGTCAAAAAGAAAATATCAATGTACTAACAACTAATTACTAATATTTACTTGATCGGAGAAAAAAATTGGGATGGAGAAAAAAAAATTAGGATTAACACTCTTGTTGAACAAGTTTAATGAAATATCAATTTTTATTCAAAAAAAAAAAACTTGAAACAAGTTAGACAACCATGCTAAACAAAGCTCTAGCCCGTACGCCTATAAAAAAAAGTCTTAAACTAGGAGGGACAATTTAGATTCGGTTTAATTTGTGATTTGTGATAATATGTTGTACGAAAAAATCTAAAACATTGTTTATTTTTTATTTTTAAAATGTGTTCGTTTTAATTTATTAGTAAGAATTTGTGATATTGATCTAAAATGAAACATTGTGGTGAACAATATTTTCACCTACCTTAGCAGACAAATCACAATATTTTCTTGACCCATATATATTTATTTGAGGGGTATACGTACTCTATATTTTCCCGTCCATATTTTAGTGCTTATAAATTTTCATTTGATATATGATAATAGCACCAAACAGGAAATAGAGTTGTAATAGAGCAATGTGACATGTCTCTGGCTTAAACTTTGAAAACTTTATTAAAAATCAAAAGATGCATTATGTGCTCGTGAATGAAAGTTTGGTAAATTACGTATATCATGCACGTACATACATTAAGGAAAAAGCTATGCAAAGTTTTGAAAACACTACCCATGAACATATTGACTAATTAAGGTTTGAAAAAGTGTGTTTACTAATTAAATTTGTTAGTTACCAAAATGTTAGTTAGTATTGTGATTTGTCTGCTAAGGTAGGTGAAGAAACAATAATATTGATAAGATGATTTGAAAGGGGGATATGTGCCTAAATAAGTGAAGGCATGAATTATGGCAATGGAAAAATGAAACAGGTTGAATATGTGAGAAATGCAACCCTAGGTGAGTTAACTTAACTTAAGGTTCAGTGTGCACTGATTCACGATGGTATCCAGCATGAGTGTGATTTAAGTCACGTCAAGGGTATTTTAGGTAGTTCACATGTGAGTGAACAATTTTGTATGGGAGAAGAGCAATTTTCTTAATAAAAATGATAAGCTAAGGCTTTCAAAGAAGCCAATTAAGTTCGTCAGACTCACCTATTAAGTTTTTTATATATATCTTCATTATTGATACTGTTGTATTATTTTTTTCTTCTAAACTCAAGTCTTCATATGATTTGGTTATTTAGTAGCAGGTATATTGATGTGATTAGACCTTCGTAAGATTTTGTTATTTAGTATCAGACTTATTCGTATGATTTAGGTCTTCATAAGTTTTGGCTTATTTAGTAATAGGTTTATAGATCTTAATGTAAAATATGTTTTTTGGTAAGGCTTTCAGGCTTCATCAGACCTTTAAAAAGGTCAAATCAGACCTTGAAAATGAGTCTATGACGGATAATAGGTCAAATTCATGTCTATAATTTTTAAATTAGGTCGAACTTAGGTCTTACAAAATCCGACCCGACCTAGTCCATTTCCATCCTTCAATGTGAAGAATGCACTTTATTTAGAGTTTAGACAATTTAGCCGTTAAACCCACCACATATTGTGTGAGATGGCTACTTAAAAATGTAATTAAAACACAATTCTTTTTGAAAAAAATGTAATTAAAAAACAATGTTGTGACGTTTCATCTCTTTTGCGTTTATATCAAATAGCATATCTCAATATAATATTACGACCCATATTATAATTAACCACTTGAATTGTACTCCGGAGGCATATCACCCCCACACCTCTGCCACCCCCAAACAGTTGGGTCTCACACACATTTGTGTCAAACGCGAGGGTAGAGACGGAGGGACCTTTCGCCCCTTACCCCTCTTTAGTGTCTACTATGAGTCATACTTTGACATTTTGTCAATTCAAGTTTTAATTACATTCAAAATTTAAAAATGATTACCAACAATGGGTTAATCCAAATAATAAGAGACTTGTTGATGATCAAAAAATCAAAATTGCATTTGACGTGATTAAACATTTTATACTACTTTGCAAGCTGGTAATGTAAGTGCAGCCTAGATAGCATTGTGTGGATATTTCATATGATGGACTGCGGATTTGAATACACGATGCCTATGTTCTCCCAACTAATTAGTGTGTGTATGAGTTCCATCTCTAAATTCTTTAAAACCAAAAGAATAAACTTTCATCTTGAACTATTTACTGAAAATAATAAAAATAATTTAAGATGGCATGGGTATTAATGAATAATGGAATGGATATAATTGATTGATTCGTATGTGATGGTAAACTTTAAACTAAAAAATGTCCGTGGATGCAACCTCAGTCCTCAACCTTATTCACTCATTTGACATATAAATTTATCTAAATTGAGGACATATTTTAAGGATCAGAGGGAAGTTAAAGCTAGAATAGAATTCTTTGAGTGCACGCACCAAATGGCAAGAACAAATTCCAATATTGGCGAATGTTAGTGCTTTTTTTATTCTCACTCATTTTTTATAGAAACCAATTTGGTTTGATACGAATTAAAGGGAAGAACAAAAAATTAGAAGTGCCTCTTTTTATTACCTTCAAGAGAGAGTTAGGTATATTTTTGCCCCTTTTCCTCGACCATTAATCTTTTTGGAATTCACACTACTCTACCTTCTCAACTACCAATTAACCACTTCAAAACTTCCCACTTTTTAATTACACAACTAAGTCCCACTATCCCACGAAGAATCTGAAGCTAGTTACACAACTACCTAATTTTAAAGTGAACCACTTCCACAATTTGGAATCTTCAATTAATAATCATTATTTAAAAAATAAATAAAAATTTGACTCCATTTGAAGAGAAAGACGTAGCAAAGCGAAAAACAATTTCAAGGAATAAATAAAAGATTAAATTGTTGTCTATTTTGTATGTTTGTCATCTCTCTAAACAGTGTCTCAATCTTATTATAGATTTAAACAAAGAACATTATGTCCCGTAAGTGTAGCTCAGTTGGTAGCTATTAGAGATGATTTGTGCAGAGGTCGGGGTTCAAACTCGATTTCTCACTTCTCCATACATAATGTGTGTGAATCTACCCACTAGATTATTTCTACTTGACCAAAAAAAAATTAGAGAGCATCATGACGCAACTTTCACTTAACTAATTGTTAGATCTTAAAGTGCATAATTTACTTGTAAAATATTTTTTTAAGGAATTTACTCTAAAAGATTAAAAGAGAGCTTAATAAACAAGTGTGCTCCTGATTTTCGGATATTAAACCATTAATTGATTTGAATCGTCAATCTTTGAACTCTTAACTTTTATTCGTGGGAAAGGAAAAAGTAAGTAAAAATCCTTATGAGATTATGTATCCGGGGGTTGATTTCGCGGAGGGAAGGTGTTAAGCACCCTACACGACTACGATACTCCGTAGGAACCTTTTGCCTAATTTATCTTGTGCTAAGTTATTTACTTATTTTGAAAATACTTGCCTAAATATCTAAGTGAAAGAATGGAGGGAGAAGAAGTATTTTTTTGTTATTTTTATTTGATTTGGAAGGCTGAATCTTTTGCCTACTTACCCAAAAGAATGGGATCAAAATCAAGTAGTTCACTCTCAAAAATTATTTGGTGGGTTAGGTTGATTTTAAAGTTTATTGAAAATGGTTTTAAGAAGGGAAAAGAGACCTCAAGGCATAGAGTAAAGAAAATAAGTGAGGTTGTTTGATTTTAATTAAAAGAAATCCAAGTCTAATATGGATATTAAAATTGCTTAAAATTTGATTAAGAAAGTAAAAGGAAAACAAATTCTTGGGTTAAAATCCAAGGTTTCTTAAGAAAAATATTTTTTGAGTTTTGCATATTTGATTTTTTGGTAAAAAGATTTTTCTAAGTTAAACGTAAGCTAAAAAAACTAAGCGTAACTACGTAACGTGGTAAAAAACAAGAAGTTTACAAAGGACGTTGGATCCCAAGCAAATTCTCAAGTAAGTGAACCTAAAATTACTAATAGTTTGATTTTAAGAAAATTTTTGAAGTCCAATAATTAACCTAATTGTCACTAATTCATTTCGGTCCTCAATTGCGGTTTATGGCATAATGCGGTAAATAAATTATGGTGTCGGTGCATCTTTTACTATATGAGTATTACATAGTCCCTAAATACATGCTAAATCTTCAAGGAAGAATGAATAACGAGAAAAGATAAAATGCATGAATTAAATTACATCAAAACCTAAATACACACTAATAAAATGATGATAATAAAATAAATGACAAGAATTAAATATGCATGCAACAATTTTAAGCACAAATTAAATAAAGTAGAGACAAAATAAACTACAATCAAATAATAAACCCACAAGTTAAAAGAAATAATAAAAAATTATGAAAATAAATAAACAATAATAAAAATTATAGTGTAAATAAGTAAAAAGGAGTAGAAATAAATAAAAGAAAATAGGCTCAACACTGGACAAATCTGGACCGTCTGATGAATCAGAGGGTCCAAATTTAATCACGGTATTTTCATCACAGCCACAAGATTAATTGATCCGAGGGTTTAAAAAAAAGCAACACAAGAAACACATTGACCGTACGTTAGATCAAAGATCCGACGGTTCAAACAGAAAGCATACCGTAAAGAAGGAAAACAGTGCTTACATGATCAAAACAGGGAAGCATCATCGGCCGTCAGATCTACAATCTGACGGCCTAGCTTCAAAGGCATACAACAAGATCACAAAGTAGTGCACACAGGATTAAATCAAAGTGGGAGTGGTATAAAACCAAAACACCAAAGAAACACACACAAAACCTAAATAAACCTCTCTAAAAAGAAGCTAGTGAGAGAAGCTCTCAAAAGAGTCTTCTTCTCCGATGTTATCCTCTACTCCGGCGCGGTGGCCGGTCACCCTAGGGTGGCGGCAGCGGCGCTGACAACCACAAAAACACTCCGAACTCAATTTTTTTTTTAGATCCACATATCTTTTTCTCTCCTCTCTTTGATTCTGAAAACGATTTTCGAAAACAAGGACTTACTAAGCGTAGATCTAGGTTTGAAAACAAAAACAAACAATTCGGAATTCTACCTTTATTTACCTCGAAATCGGACCGACTTGACCTCTGTTGGCGTCTCCTTGATGTCGTTCTCCTTTGAGACCGATTCAGTTTGCTTTTGTTATGAAGCTTGATTTCGTGTTGCTCTTTCTTTCACGATCCGTCCTCTTCTTCTTCTCTTAGATTCTTTTCGTTTCTGTTTGGTACATGGAGGTCTGGATCCGTTACGGTTTTGCTACCTCAGTGGTGGTTTTGGCCGACTTTGAATTCGGTTGTGTGGTGGTTTGGTGTGAACCGATTTGGAATGGGTATGGTGATATTGTGAAAGAATTAAAAAGGTTTGATGTTTGTATATGAGGCTGGTTTGAATGTGTTACTGGAATTTCATGAATGTTTGAATATTCTTGAATTTGAGTGGTGTTTGATCTAGAAAATTATGAAAGAGAAAGAAATTAGGGTTTATGATGTGATGTGCGGCTGTGTCAGTGTGTACAGTGATTTTTCTGACCTCCTTTGACTGCAGCTAATGATTGCTTAAATAGGGACAAACTAGGGTTGTGACTGATAATTGGAATGGACAAAATTGCCCTTTCAAAGGGATCCTCTGCTACTTGGACAACAAGACACTAAATATATTTGGACCTTGGACTAAAATTAAAACAAAACAAGATGTTGATAATAATAAGATAAAAACGAAAATGACTTTAAAAATAAAAAGAAAAAGGGTTAAAATAAAATAAAATACTAATAAATAAAATAAAAGTGATAAAAATAAAATAATAAAAACTGTCCCTTCCGGTAACCAAATGAGGTATTTTAAAATACCTCTCTACCGAAATTTCGTCTGAGATGACAAAACTACTCGGCTTTTAAAATACGAATACAAAACTTTTTAACCGATTAAGAAATGAATACTAGTTCTAAAATACGAACAAAAATGTTTTAATTATCTAAAAACGAATCAAAAAAAAAAAAAAATTTAACTGCCTACAATGCGAATAAAATATTTTTAACTATCTACGGTACAAATAAAACGTTTAAATACTTCAAAAACGCATAAAAGAACATGTAACTTATCTAAAAACAAAGTAAAGATTCTGACTGTTTAAAATACGAATAAAGACTTTAAAATACGAATAAAAATTTCTAACTGGTCAAAATTTGGGGTATGACAATAAGCTATAGAACTCTTTCAAAAGAAAAGGAGTAAGAATTTACTAGAATATCAACAAGGCAACAACGTGATGTTGTGAGAATTGGTAACGAGTCTTCCCTATGTAAAAATTAAGTTTTATTTACGACGCAAATGTCAAAATTGTTAGATTGAACGTCTTGATCTGACTTCGAACTTCGGTTTCACTATATATGTGTTTGAGTTATCAATAATTAGTGTTATTTCGTCTATAAAAAAAAATTGATTTATAGAATTTTCCATTATGAAACCCTACAACCATGTATAAAAGAGTGATTTTCCTTCATCGACTCAAGAAATATTAGTCGTATAAAAGTCCAAAAGGCACTTTTGGTGAGTTAAAAAAAAACTTCAGTAGAATGATGTGTTTTTGGTACTATGGTGAAAAAATTGCTTTCAAGTTAATCTTTTCTTGGTGGTACGAGATCTTGAATCTTACATATATTATGTATTGTCTCTACCAATTAAGTTAAGTTCACGATAACTATTTTCAAGTTAATTGATTTAGCTAAAAGTGGGTTGAAAGTAAAATATTTTTTAATGCATTATGAATTTTTTGAAGAAGTTAATGTGAAAATCAATTATAAAACCAAAATCTTCAATATGTAACTTTTAATTAGAATCAATTTAAAAAATAAAATTAATTACACTCTTCGTCTTAGATACCAAAAAGCTATAGAACAGAACAAACAAAAACTTATGACATACTCCATTTCTATTATCTTTTGTTTTTTCTTTTTCTAAGGATTCAATTATCTACTTAGACCATTTTGATACATACCATGAATTTACAAAATAGAAGAGAGGAATTGAATGAAATTAAAATAAGAAAATACAACAAAATTTGCATTAAAATGGGACCCACGAGAAATAAGGTATGCATAGTATTGTTGGCATGTGATCTTCACTGACACACTCTCTCCCTCGTTTATCTGTCGGCGCTTTCACCACTCACTCCTACTTCCCTCCAAATCCCATCCCTTCCTTTTACTTTCTTTAATTCGTTACTGTGTTTGTCTCTTAAATAAACTTCGCTTTCAAGTATCATCCCGTGACACCATCTCATCTCATCTCTAACGCACTACGTTGTTGGTTATCATTTATAAATAATAACACAACACAACACAACACCCACTTTACCCACAATCCATTAATTTCATTCATCACATTTCCAAAATGGCATTGGGCAGCAAATTGTTGTTGTTTGTTCTACTACTGGCTATTGGAGGAAGAAGTGTGAATGCGCATGATTATGCAGATGCATTATCGAAGGCAATCATGTTCTTCGAAGGACAACGATCGGGGTTTTTACCAGAGGACCAGAGACAGAAGTGGCGTGCGAATTCGGGTTTGAGTGATGGGTGGACTTACAGCACTGATCTTACAGGCGGTTACTACGACGCGGGTGATAACATCAAATTTGGGTTTCCTATGGCGTTTACGACGACAATGTTGTCATGGAGTGTGATTGAGTTTGGTGAAAACATGCCTCCTAATGAACTCAGAAACGCTTTGGTCGCAATTCGTTGGAGTACTGATTATTTGCTTAAGACTGTTTCTCAGTCTAACCGCATTTTTGTTCAGGTACTACTACTACTTTCATTGACTCACTCACGGACGGTTACACTTTCTCACTCACTCACTCCTCCTCTTCGTTCATTTATTTATGTATTTTCTTTCATTCCTTAATATAAGATTTACGGATCACTGTGTGTGTATAATGCCCACTGTTTTTCTTATTGAAATCATGGTGCGTTCTTCCTAGATTAGCTGTGCCGGTTTATTTACATTTACAATCCCCTTTCACTTCTTTCTTTTTGTTTTGTTTATGAAAATACACTCTCTTCACAAGCTTTTAATTAAATAAATATATTTCTTAATATTATAAAATAAGTAGCAATTTTAGCCATCACTGCTAATAAGAAAAATTATTTTGACATTTCCCTTAATTTTTGTCATTACTAAAAAGGTTTATGTAAAATAATTTGATTTTATTAAGATAAAAGTGCATTTTGTACCCAAAATTTTGCGTGTCATTATGTGGAGTGGACCACTTGGTATCCTTGAAGTCCGTGAATTTCATCGACATTGCAACTGTCTTCTAAATAAAAGCAATATTTCGTTACTTTACCATTCCTGTTTCGATTATAACTGTATAGTGTACATCATCACCCACGCGCCAAACATGGCATCGAATTTTTAATTACAACATACTAAATTCACTTTTGTTTATTCTCAAATTTATTTCACTTCAAAATGGTTGCTAACAAAATTTGAATGTGTCAGTCTAAATGTTCACCTAATTAAAAACATTGTACTACATGCTATACTATTAGGTGGGTGACCCAATCTCAGACCACAACTGTTGGGAGAGGCCAGAAGACATGGACACAAACAGAAAAGTGTATGCCGTTGATGCACCTAACCCAGCTTCCGATGTCGCAGGAGAAACAGCCGCCGCACTTGCTGCTTCATCGATGGCATTTCGATCATCGGATCCCGGTTATGCTGAGACATTACTAAGAAATGCTGTTAAGGCATTTCAATATGCAGATAGTTACAGGGGCGCATACAGTGACAATGCTGATGTTAAGGATGGTGTCTGTCCTTATTATTGTGATTTTGATGGATACCAGGTTAGTAAGTAGTATAGTTGACTCCTCCTCTTTTCAATTACTATGTATTGCATTTTTACTTTTTATAGGTATCCGATGTTATCGTTTTGAATTTTCTATTCATAACACATTTTGATAATGATATTGCAATGCCTTCACGTCATCAAAGACTCTAACTAATTAGTTGATGAACAAATTAATCAGCAAACTATTGTGGCAAATTTGAATTATAGTACTATACTATGTTAGTCTGTTGCTTTGTATAGCTCTTTCATATGGCATGGGAAGTTAACCTTTTACACTCAATTTCTAATAATAAATACTTTTTGGTTTTATTTCTAATTATGTATTTAGAATTATAAAAACAGGAATTGGAGATAAAAGCGGTGGGTTTGGAATTTTTCGCCCCCTCTCTCTTTAGGAGTTAGGACATGTCGGTGTAATGGATGAAATCACGATGCACCGTTTTACAAGCTTTATAGTTTTTTTCAAAATTACTGTGATTTTTTAAACTCATTGAGAATCCAAATATGCACTATTCTATTTATTATACATATAGCATCTTCCTACAAGTTTAACTTGTGAACATTTAGCTTATTTTGTGTTTTGTCGCATTGGAGTGTATAGATGATATATAAAATGACGACCGATGACAACTCTGTCTCTAACAGACAATTTGTTTAAGTGAATGAATTAATTAAAAGTAATTCACTAATTCATTCACGTGATCCCGACACATAATGAAAGTGTTAGACTAATTGCATCTCGAGAATTTTTGGCACTGTTCAAAACTGATATATAGTTATTACTAGAACTATGTGACGGAGTAATATTTGTCTGATGGCAATTCGTGGAATAATAGTAACTACACTATAAATTGGTTTGGATACATTCATTGTACAGGACGAATTGTTATGGGGAGCCGCATGGTTAAGGAGGGCTACTCAGGATGAAAATTTCCTAAACTACATTCAAAGCAATGGTAAAACACTTGGTGCTGAAGACAACATCAATGAGTTCGGTTGGGACAACAAGCATGCTGGCCTCAACGTTCTTGTCTCCAAGGTCACACCTATTTCCATCTTTATTCAATTCAATTTTTAACCTTTTAACTTTCTACTAAAAAAAAAACCGTGGGGCTCGAATCCACGACTACAAGGTTAAGACTTAAGAGCCTTGTGCTCTACCAACTGAGCTAGACGGACTCTTCTGTTATTACGACCTGAAATGAATTAAATTAATAAGTTGAAATCACACAAATGTGTATCTCTTGGATTGTTTTAATGTAAATGTTGATCAATAATAAATGAATTGTTGTTATAGGAAGTCCTAGAAGGAAATCTAGAATCTCTTCAATCTTACAAGACCTCGGCAGACAGCTTCCTATGCACACTACTACCTGAAACATCAAGTTCACACATCGAGTACACTCCTGGTGGACTCATATACAGACCAGGTGGAAGCAACTTACAACATGCAACTTCAATTGCTTTCCTTGAGTTAGTCTACGCCAATTACTTATCTCGCACGTCACAAACCATCAATTGTGGCAATGTTTATGTTAGTGCACAAGCACTTCGGGAGCGTGCCAAGAGACAAGTTGATTACATTTTAGGTGATAACCCCTTGGGTTTATCTTACATGGTTGGTTATGGTAACAACTATCCACAACGTATTCATCACCGTGGCTCATCTCTACCTTCTATTAAGGACCATCCTCAACAGATTGCTTGCAAGGAAGGTTCAATATACTTCAATTCAACAAATCCTAACCCAAATGTTCTTGTAGGAGCTATTGTGGGAGGACCTGGAGAAGATGATGTTTATGTGGATGACAGGGCTGATTATAGAAAATCTGAGCCAACCACATATATTAATGCGCCATTTGTTGGGGTTTTAGCATATTTTGTTGCTAATTAATCCCATTAATCCTTAACAGGTTAATTACAAGGATATGATTATTATCACTATATATACAGATCTAAGTATCTTCTTTTGTAGATAGTAAAAGGTTTATATACAGGAAAGGTTAATGTGTCTCTCATCTTAAGAAAATCAAGAAGGAAGAGACTTGCTTGTGTCTGTTGGCTGGATACATAGGAAATACTACAGAATGTGAAGTGTCACAAAATATGTGACTTTTCCATTGAAGGGTGAAAAACGAGAACTTATTCGCTACTGTAATGTTTTTTTCTTTCTTGAATTTAACAAGAATAGAGTGAGGGTGTCACTGTGGTTGTTTGTTAATTGTCTTCAAGTTAGCCATGAAGCTTTTTGTTTTGATTGTGCGTTATACTAACTTCTTTTTAACTTATTGGTGTGAAGTTCTCATATTCGTTGTCTCAAAAAGTTTGATTGATCAACTTTAGTGAAGTCTTCCCTTATATACGATACTAATCATGTTATTGATGCAAAGTTCTTGTATTCTCTATCAAAAAATTAGATTGATCAACTTTAATGGAGTCGTCCCTTACAAATGTTCAATACTCAAATAAAAAAAAACATTATCTAAGACTTATATTTAAACTAAAGTTCTAATCAGAACAATCTAAAGTTGGTATGTGTAATATATGCATACTTCCTCACTACTATTGAAAGCATTTTTTAGTGTTGAGCCTTATGCTCTTAAGGGAATTTTTAATGATGGCCCTTATGCTCTTAAGGGAAAGGGGTTTAGTATTTGGAAATTCCGTCGGAGTTAAGTGAAATTTAGCAACAAAAAAAGAAATACTATTGGAAGTACTATTATCGATTAAAAAAAATCATTTCTTAGAAACACATACCATAATATAATGTATGGTGTAATTGAAAAAAGTAATATTATCGAAAGTATTATTATCGATTAAACAAAAAAAATCATTTCTTAAAAACACATACCATATAACACAATGTATGGTGTAGTTGGAGAGTGATTGATGAGTATTTCAGCTACCATATCAACACCAGTCTATATTAATTGGTCTCATGACCTCAGGCACAGTATTGATCCGTATTTCTAGTTGTACTAACTAATAGGTTTGCATTCGCACCGCATGTCGATCTCATTGATTTGTATCACTTTATGTGGCTTTATTCGAACCCCATGCCTTATATATATTATGCATTGTCCTTATCAACTGAGTTAAACTCACGGGACACTTTATGTGGCTTTAATAAACGATAACTGAAGCTTCACATAGACACCAATGGGGCCTAATTAAGTAATTCGCTAAATCAACTTAATGGTTGTGGCCCTGCAGGCTAGCACTCATGAATTTTGTCACAAAGTCCTTACAAATACTCATATACAATTTTGCTCCTTATAATTAAAAATAAATAAGTAAATTTTGATCCTCCTATTTTAAAAATCAGGTTATTGTCCCCATTCTAAATTATTATTGAGTTTTGATCCCCTCTCCATTTTGTAAATTTTGTCGATATGCTTTTATGGCTGACCTCGCTTAATAGAATAAGACTTAGAGGGTGTTTGGAAAAGCGGTGGGGTTAAAATTTTCGCATCCTAATGTATATTTTCGTAAAAATATAGAAGCTACAATTTGTAGCTTTACATTGGAAACAAACAAGCTTTTACTGTTGTTGTTTATATGATCTTATCACTAATGTCGTGGTACTTTCGAAGTAAACATTGTTTTTATAAAAGGTGAAACTATAAACAATTTTTTTTGTCACACATAAGTTATTTAAGTTTGAGGTTTGTAACAGATTTATCATTTAAGTTATTTTGGTCACACATAAATCCTTTAAGTTTGTAAACATTTTCGATTTAGTCCTTCTACCACATCATTGTTTTTGTAATGTTTGGTTAACAGAAGGGCGAAATTGAAAACGCTTACAAACTTAAATGACTTATGTGTGACAAAAATAAATTAAAGGAATAATCTATTACAAACCTTAAACTTAAAGGACTTATGTGTGTCCAAAATAACTTAAATTATCAATCTATTACAAACCTTAAACTTAAAGGACGGCATGTGTAATTTAGCCTATTTAAAATTTTATAAGGAATAAAGTATATTTAACTTTTAAAAATGTTATTGCCTCTACATTAAAATAAGGAGTTTTCAATTTTTTAAGCAGTAAAAATTGGTTCGGTTCGTAAGGAGTTGAATCACTTGCAAGGTTGTGGATTCAACTTCACTACTGATGTGAGCATCTCTTCTTTGATGGATGATATGTAAGTACGTTTGTAAGTGTTATTTGAGCCTTGAGGTCTATCATAACTCTGATGAACCCTCAGAGTCAAATTTACCTGATTTTTTTATTAAAAAAAGGAGAATACATTTTTATTATAATAAATATTCATAATACTTTAGATATATATGTCATTTTTGTAGATAAAATATTCAATCTTTGTATTTTTTTTTTAATTTCGTATATTATATTTACTCCAACAACTAATAAAATTATACTCTATGGAAGAAAAAAAATCAAACCCAACATATAATGCTCCCCAAACTTGAGAAAATCAATGTATCTTCCATTTCCCTTCTTTAGGGCAAAACAGTCGATAAGAATGATGACAAAATAAACCAATAGTTTTATACTGTGACAGACCCATAAATTTTGACATGTGGTGGCAAGATTTTATACGATAATTATTTATACAAAATTTTTAGCAATGCAAAAGTGGTAAAATAATAACATCAGTATCATTGAGCACAATACTTAAGATTATAAATATTGTAATTTTTTTTTTTTGAAGAGGCTAAAATAAGATATATTACCGAATCAAAATGTTCTCCCTAGCACAAGGTGTACCAAGGAAGAACAATGAGTCAATACATTATGTACAAACTAAGAGAAAAAAGATAGCAACAAATCTATATAGTGCCTAACATATTAAATGGATTAAGCCACCACCCATATAATTTAATGGAAGAGAGGCAAGAAAAATTAAAGACTCCTTAAAAATCCACAAATTTAAATTGTTTTTTGCGAATCTTTGTATTTAAAAAGAATGGTAGAAATCATTCAAAATCTATGTCAAATGCATTTACATATTTGATTTTATAAAAAAAAAAAAAGGGGAGAAACTCTTTTTATGGTATTAATTTATATTTAGTGGGGAAAATGTATTATTCTAAGATGGGACAATAATTAAAATATCAAAGACTTAACAAATATCACAAAAAGTAGTGTGGATAGTTGCCCCAATATTATTTTTTTTGGTGTCCGGGGTTGGAACCTCAGACGTTGCATATATTATACACTGCCCTTACCAGCTGAGTTAAGCTTACGAAGTCTCAGTTGCTCTGATCTACTATAAGTAGATAAGTCCCGGGATCCAACATATCCCAAGCCCAAGTGAGTATTGGTAGATTAACTTTCACTTTAATACCAAGGCCCCGTTTGATTTGAGCTTATGAAAAATAGTTTATGTAACTAAATAAACTTTAATTTTAATTTATAAGCTTTCACTAACGAAAATTGTATCTTCATAAATAGTTTTTTCATAAACTACCTTAAAAACTTATAAAGAATACATAAAAAACTTATTTTTTTTAGCATAAACTATTTTATATAAGCTCTAAAATAAACTAATCCAAACAGGTCTTTACTGATCCTCGTATAACGTCATTTGCTATTTTCAACTAAAAGTGATGTTAACTTCAAAAGTACGTTTTCACGTATTCGATCCATTACATCTACTCCTAATGTATTTAATCATTGTTTTTCTTGTTTGGGTTTTTACCCGGTCTATAATGAAATGCTAAAAGACAGATAAAAATATATATATAATAAAATCATAATAAAAAATAATGAGCATTGATCATCACCAAAACTTTCACGTGAGATGTTTACTAACAAATATTATAATTTTATGATAGGCATGTTGGAACTCTTAAGTTCTGCGATCTATTTAATTTTATTTAACAAACTCTAGAATTTTACTTATAAAGTGATCGAACAAATTTCAATTGATTATGTGCAAATGTTGAAAAATATGGCTCAAATTTCGAAATTTATTTATGTTTTGATAATCTTTATTTCTGTGTTTTCTGTAACCAGTGCTGGCAGAAGACCATTGAGTATGTCATTTCTTCACAATTCTCAAATTTTATTTTATATCAACACGCGCATGCACTAGTTGATCACCTTTTAATAACAATCCTTTATTTTTATTTGTCATGCAGATCGATTCAATTGTCAAACTATCCTTGATTGTAGATACAAAGCATGCCATCGTCCTTTAAAACCAAAGTGCATTGATGATAAATGTGTGTGCATGTAAGAGTAACAATTAAGTTGAAAGATAATTATGTGTTACTTCAAAGGTTATAATTTTATTTGTACTTCATAATGAATACACTTTAATAATTCCTCACATTTTCAGTTATGTTTCTACGATCATTTAATTTCTTTGTCAATCTCAAAAGTATCTTATCATATAATAAAATTATTGTGGCATTCTTCATTCATAAGAGAATGTGAAAACAACATCGTCACCGTATAATTATTCAGATTATTTCATAAACAATGTCAATTCTTGATTATGTTAACTAGTATTTATCTCGTTTATGAATTCATCATAAGATTGCCGAGTGATATAAAGTTTATAAGATTACTATGTATTTAACAATCATTGACTATAACTAAATCTAAATGATTGAAATCAACCGTATATTAAGACCGTCATTCATACGCCAAAATCACACTAAAGAAAATGTGTGTGACGCCTTTCACTTTGACATGCTAAAATTGAATAAACATATGAAATATAATGTTCAAGTCATAACGAAGTAAAACCACGTTAAGTGAACATATTACAATAAAAAAAACATAATCAATAAATAAGGTAATTTTAAAATAATTGAAAATAATTAGTAAAAATTTGCCTCAATGGAAGAAGTCTCGACTGATGTAACAAATAAACAACAACCAATAACAAATACGTGAATCACTCCTCATTTAATAGCTTACCACTAATTCAAAGTTATACTCATCATGCCCATCAACATTTATTCCATTTCTGGCTTAACACCTTTTGTATCTCATCATGGCCATCAACAACCAATACTTAATAATATTTGAGAATAACTATTTTGTCAAAAAAAATATTGAGAATAATTAGGGTCAATTACGATTTTTATTTATAATAAATGATTTAAGTTAACACAGTTCTAAAAATACTTTGCTAACTAAGATATGTTACTCTTATAGTAATAATACAGAACAAACTATAGTACTATTTGGGTTGTTTTAGGTTTTGGTATTTAGGTTTATAAGAAATTTGGACCGTATTCTCAAATTCTAACTTAAGTGAAACTTTCTCTTCTTCTCAAACTTTAGCTGTCACCCCTCTCTTCTGAAGGTGAGAAAAACACAAGAAGGAGGGGTTGAATTGTGTTAGCTTTTTCTTCGTTTCTCCTACTGATGTCACAGTTCAGAAGCAGATAACAATCAGCTTCTGAAGTAGTGATCAGAGACTAAATGTGCAGCGGATAAAAACAGAGTAAGAGAGAGAGAGAGAAGAAAGACACAAAGCAATTATACAGGTTCCTTCCACAAACCGGAAGTAGTCCTGTCCCCCTTTCACTTCCAAGGAGATTTCACT
>Ga0315913_1003128_pt1 | contig 19784 bp, 5 predicted proteins | sample MpolsnodulesMG_FD_207736 | JGI IMG/M metagenome (GOLD analysis project Ga0315913, IMG submission 207736) | Medicago polymorpha root nodule microbial communities from Los Angeles, California, United States - small nodules | ecosystem: Host-associated > Plants > Roots > Nodule | place: USA... | reverse complement strand
TATATATATTGTATAGTTCACATTCTTCTCGTGGTGGAGAGGGGCCTTCCATTATGACTCATTGAAGAAAAAGGATGGCTGACTCTATATTTATTAATCTTGTTATAATAATTATTATTATTCAATCAATTTTTAATTCATGGTTTTTGTTTTACCATTGTATATTAGCAATATTTTGCAAATTGATCTTTTAATTAGTTTAGTTGGTAGGAACAATGTATAATATATGCAAGGTTCACGATTCAAACTCCGACCACCACAAAAAAAGTTACACAAACACATCTATTGATTTAGCGATCAATTTTAATATTTTGGTGTAAAATTGAAAAAAATCGGTGTAATTTAAAAAAAAATAGTAAAAAAAATAATGAACGGGTTTTAAAATATAAGAATTATGATTTTATTTTCTTGTGACTCAATTATATATGAGTTTATTGGCTATGATATCATAACTTTGTCTGCTCTTTCAAAAAAAAAAAAACTCTTCTACAATTATAAAATCGCATTGACTAAATTGACTATGATATCATAAATGTCTGCTCTTTCAAAAAAAAAAAAAAACTCTTCTACAATTATAAAATCGCATTGACTAAATTACGAAAATTAGAAAAAATTGTTTATAAAAAGATGATAATTCGAAAAATTTAGTAAAATTAAATTTTTTATTAATTTTTTTCAAGTTTATCCTATGAGAAATAGCTAATCTATCTTCTAGATGATTGTTTTTTTATTGACTTCCGCGTCAAAACATCATTGTATCTTCAATTTGATGCTTCAATGACTAGCTTCTAGATCACACGCGTCGAATTATCAAGTCTATCACATTTTTTCAAATTTAGTAAAATTGATTTCAAGATTCGTTTTTGAAGAAGTCAAGTTAATCTATCTAAATTAATATTTAGGCTAATTAAATCTGAGATGTTAAGAGAAACACACTTACTTTTATATATGGATAATATTTCATGGACACCATTTTCTTCCTACACACATTGTGAATCACCCCATGTGAAAGCGTGTGTGACACAATAGGTGAGTTTTTTTTTTGTTTTTTTGTGGGGATCACATGGACACATATCACAATTGTATGTGGATGTAGAAGTGGTACATGTCACCTAAAGTGGTATATGTATCACTACCCTTTATATATAATGCAAATGTTTTTACCCACCGAACTATGCTTCCAATGACAAACTCCTCATGATTCTAAACATCCTGAGTAAACTTTTCCTTTTATGGACTAAATTCCCTAAGTAAATATGAAGTCTGATATGTATATTTGCTAACAAATTTAAACGCCTGAGCTCTAGGTTGTCCTTTGTCGTTAACTTCTTAAAAGGAAATTAGCTGGGGCACTTCCATTTGAACCTTAATACTGTAATATAAATGAAAATGAGTGCAGGTTCACTGATCTAATAAAGTAATGCGGTGATTCTTGTAAAAATGAGTATTTTGCACATTTAGATTGTATAATCCATACACATTGGGAAACCATAAAAAACAAACATAAACAAAATTCATACCAAAATAATATGAAATTGAAAAAACTAAAACTTCATTGAATCAAATACAACAACAACAACATGATTCACGAGATAAATTAAAAGATTATTATTAAGGAATAAGGAGATAAATTAAAAACATAACTTAAACACACACAATACCATGGATGAGCCCAAGCTAGTTGTACTCTAGCAAGATTGTTGTATTTGGCTTCAAATTTGTGTTTTGGAGGAACAGAGAAATCGTGACACAATTTCATAAGCATGTCACGATTTTGGTAGTGCTGAGAGCATGTTTTCTGGATGTTCAATCGTGACACGATTTTGGGAAAACGTGTCACGATTTTCGGCTTGATGGGCACGTTTTCAGGATAAGGTTGGTCGTACCTTAGGTCGTACCCACCAACCGTGTCACGATTTGGCAAAACGTGACATGTTTTTGACAGCTGAAGATTGCTATATAAGTGTTTCTTTGCAAATTTTGAAGGAGAGCTTGAAGTGATAGAAACTTGGATTACAAAGGAGGTAACTTTAGGGTTGAGTGCCTTTGTAGTGAGGTTCTCTTGGGTTGGGAAACATTGTAAACACCTTGGATAGTGAGATTTCACTTTTGGAAGGATCAAAAAGCTTCCTTTTGTGTTCTCTCTTAGGATTCATTGTGAATGTGTGTGATATGAAAATGGGTAGAAATTAGGTCTTGTTCTTTTGTAAGCTTATAAGCTAATTTCTTGTAACCCATTTGTAACACTTTCATCTTAGTGGATTGGAGGGTTGCTCTCTCCCCCAGAGTAGGTCATATTGGACCGAACTGGGTTACCATCTTGGTGTGTTTGTTCCTTTCTTTCATTGCTTATCTTTATTGTTTTGATTATGTTTGTGGTGTTATTCTACACTTAGATTTATGTCTGTTTTTTGTTGTTGTTGCTTGGAGACACTTTATCTATTGATTACCACTTCCTTTGCTCCACACATTTTTGTTATTCATTTGTGTGATTTTGTCTGAATTCACAACAAAGATGATGTGCTTTCTTCACCGTATTCAACCATGCACGCCACGATTTCTTCAAATGTCTTGGGAGGAATTAAACTTGCCTCAATAGCATGAACATATCTTCCCAAGGTATCGTCTAGTTGCATGGATAAGCCCAACTAGTAGCACTCTCGCAAGATTATGTGCTTTAATGATTGTGTTCAACCATGCATACCGTGATTTCTTCGTATGTCGTGGGACAAATTAAACTTGCTTCAATAGCATGAGCGGATCTCACCAAGGTAGCATCTAGTTTCATGGATAAGTCAAACTAGTTGCACTCTTGCAAGATAACATTCTTTTTTCATTGGGTTCAACCATGCACGTCGTGATTTTTTTAATATTCTGGGATTAATTGAAACAAATCAATAGCATGAACGAATCTAACCAATGTAGTTTCTAGTTCAATCAGTCCTTTGGAGCTATGATGATCGGATATAGATATCATGATTTTTGAGTTGGAGTTATTTTGAAGTTTCATTGTGACTAACCGAAGGTTCATCTGAACCAATTGATGGACGACGATACTCAACACTCACCACTCTTCTCTTATCGCCGTAAATGAAGATGAGTACTGAGTTAATTAAGATCAATGGTGAGATGGGTGATATTCTGCTCAAATGTTAGTTGGTTCTTGAGAGTTTGTTGAAGGGTTACATCGAGGTTGGGAGTATGCGAGGACATGACAACGAAAGCACCAATTGAAAGGTTTCGCAATGCACAAACACAAAAGTATATTATCCTTGTAGGGGAGCACCTCATTAACACAATAAAATTATGGGTAATTTGAATGTTATCTTCCACTATTCAATACATTTATAGTATTGCAATTGGTACAAATACAACAGTGATTTGTACTATTACAGTAGTTAAAAAGATGACTCATACAATGCTTATCCTAGAACGATGCAACTATGCACCAATTTTTTAAGTGACATGATATAAAATTTCAGCCTTTTTTTTCCCTCCTTTTTTATGGATAAAATTTCGGCATAAAATTGAATATAATGCAAGATGTAAAAGAATTGGAATAAATTGTTAAAGAGTTCGATAAGTAGGCAAACTCCTACAAGCTAAATGTAAGCATGTTATATAATCCTAAAGAAAGGGGAATTTTTTTCAAAATTTTTGCTACAGGAAGGGTAATGTGTCAAAATGGTAATAGAGGAATTTGATCATCCAACTCTATAATTGAACTGGTGGTTTTTTCTCGCTGATCCTCCATTGTCGCGCGCCGCTAAGGGAGTCCATTGAAATTGTCAACCTCCTAGCTTTTCTGATGAAGTCTCTGAAAGAGCATCAAATAGATTATTAACATATATCATATATCAATTTCTAGGAGAAGGAGTCTCAATTTTATTCATTCATACCAGAATGTTTCTTCTCCAATGTTTCTCCTGCCAAAGTTTCTTCGCATTGGTTCTTAGGATTCCACTCAATTCTCTCATCAGAGGAAAGTGCCGGCATGCCTTGTAGACGAAGATCAGACAAATGATTAGTCATTTTCTTCTCGGAATTTTCATTTCCAGCGTCAATTTGTATTGTTTGGCCAAAAAGCACGAGCTGGTACGGCTTTGCATGATCTAGTTTCTCTAAAGATTGTGTAGAAGTTGATATCAAATGCGAGCACGAAACGTTCTCACTGGTGTTCGGCTTTTGCAATGCCGAGTTATTAGTGAGAGTCATCGGCATTGTAGAAATGTAATTTAACGGTTGTTGGAAACTAGGCTGAAATAGACCTAATGGAAATTTATGAAAATCTGGTAAGGAAATACCAAAATGACCATGCCTGGCTCCCTGCATGCCAGCAGGAGTAGTTTCGAGTAAATGAAAATTTGGAATATTAGGACTTAGAAGGTTGTTTGGAAAAGTTGGCATTGAAAATTGGCTATCAAGTGGGAAATTTGGGAGTTGGGGTAATCTGAATTTCTTCTCTGGCGGTATGAAAGGAGAAAGAGGGATCGAAGGCATGTTCGGTATTACTTCAACCTGCCACGGATTCACCCTTTTCACATTTTTAAGTAACTCAGGCTCATCCCATGTAACCTAAAAAGTATGATATCAGAAGATTATTCACAGCTGAAACAAAGTTCAAAATGTAATTCAAAATGACATAGTAATATGCCAGTGTTCTACTGTTTCAATATTACCATAAACAAATATTCACATCAACATGCTAACTTTAGATGCATCCAAAGTTAATATGTTATGCCCCTGAGGGATACATAATGAATGATATCAAAGCATGTATATAGGATTTTAACCAAATTCTCATGCTAGGAAGCTTCCAATGTATGGTACTGATTAAAATTTAAAAGCATTCTGATCTGGAAAAAGAAAATGTTGCAATAATACACATTGTACAAAATGGAAAAATTTCTTTAAAGGGCACAACAAAATGAAAACACATATCACCATTTTTCAGTACTACATCATAGATTGAAAGATACTATTCTGGACTCAAATATGAATACAAAAGTTGTCATATTTGACGGACCAAACGGTATTGTCAATCACATATCGCAAAAAGTAGTAGTTTGATCAAATTCTTCCATGCGATAGTGATATAGCTTTGTTATAGCCGCTATTTGACAACATTTCGTACTAAATATTGTATGGTGGAACAATATAGTGATTTGTTCAAGTTCCACTGCACCGTAGAACCATAGCCGCTATTTGACAGCGTTGACCAAAATATAACTAACTTCACCGTATTTAATGTTATTATTCTAAAAACGTTCATCAATAAAACAAGTTCTCGAGCAAATTAAGTCTAGAGGGAGTATATCATAAGCATGTCTATACCTGGAGAAGTCTCCACAGAGAATCAGGCCATGACAGATCAGCAGCCTGAACAGAAGCAACAGTTCCGATAAACCAACTTATCCTTGATGAGTCCTCAGTTTCAATGGCCATCTTGAACCTCATTCCAGGACACCACCTAATCTGAAGTGCTATTCCAATTAAAGAAGTTTTCACAAAAAACTCAGGAGTACCTGACCGAGGATAATAAACCACTTCAAACGGCTGCATATTAGTACCGAGTCTTACTGCTTCAATAACTTCTAGACCTTTCACCTTCCCCCTACCCATCATTCCATCACTTATTAGTAATCCATTGCCTTTACCGTTTCTTCGAAGTTTACTATCTTCCTCTCCTGAAAACGATGTAAATCCTCCGTAAGGTGGTGTAGGACAAATTCCAACTCCACTACCATATTTCCACCCTGACGAAGGATCGACTCCAACATTATTTCGCCTTTTAGCCCTCCGAATTCCAACATGAAGATCGCCGTTTTCAGATCTCAAAAACATAATTGAATCCCCAGAGGCGAGTTTCTTGTCACTGACAAAAGGACTCCATCCAGTTGTCAACAAATGCCTCTTCGGCGTGCCCCTATAAACATGCTTGAAATGCCACTTTTCACCATGAACATCCTTGGGATAGATGTCCTGAAAAGGAGGGTTAGCTGAATAGTCCAAATGAGGAAAAAGCATTTCGGCACAATATCTAGGACAAGAAAAGCCACCACCATTGTTTGCATCAGATTGTGTCAAGGTTTTCCCAAAAGATTGATGTTTATCCTTAGTTTCAGACACATTGATGCCAGCAAAACCATTATTATCAAAACTAACCTGGTTAATATTCATAGGAACAAGCCTGAGTTTTGCATACACTTCATCCGTTTCATGATTAGCCATATATCTTATAGCTTCAACTCTACATGGAATGAAAGATGGAACTATGGAGTAGGCATTGAAATTCACCGGCTCACATGCATGCTCGGCGTGACCCTGAGGGAAGTAGAAGACCTGTGAGTTAACTTCTGGCATTTGCACCATTCCTCCTGCAATGGCATGCCATAGCTGAGGGTCCACACTCGTGTTCACATTTTTCAATTTCTTCTTTGACTCCATATTCATCTCAGTTGCACCTGGATTGCAACCTTTTCTTTTTTCTTTCATTGTCAATTCCTGTAATATTTAAAAAAATTATGCATAGCACAGGATATCAACGAAGAATGATATGGGGCATGGTTTTTCTTTAAATAAAATCCATCACTTTCAAGTATATGTACAATGCATTATATTATATTAGCGAAAAGACATACACTCACGTGTCCGTCTTTCCGCTTTTTTTATTGCACTAACGCGTGTATATTATCAATGATATTTTTTTGAAATTTGCGTGTAAATTACAAACCATATTTTATATAATTTTTTTGATATAGATTAATAAAATTATAAGTATAGATATCTGTGAGACCTTGAGAAGGAGCACACTCTCGGGTCCCTAGTCAATACCCCGGAACAACCCAAACAAGTTTTATATATATAGCATAGATGAATAGAAAAGTGTTCACCTGTGATCTATCAATTTCCGTAAGGATATAGATGATAGATATTAGAGTAGTTAGATAGTTTGTTATTTGGATTAAAAAAAAAAAATTTGAAAAATTGTTATTTGGATTAGTTAGAGTAAGTGTATAATATTTACACCGTTATATAAAAGGCAACTTTAAATTTAACGATTAATAGAGTACTTTTTTGTCCGACTTTTTTCTAGATAAAATTACATTTAACAATCCAAATTTTTTAAAATTTAAATCTAAATATATACCTAAATTAAAGAAAATTTGAAAACTAACTATCTTTTATTGGAAGATTTTTTTTTAGGGTGTGTTTGTGTTTCAAGTTTACCAAATTTATTCCTAGGAATAACATTTCTTGGAATATAAATATGAGAATTTTATTCCAAGGTATTTAGAAAAAATATGTTTGGTTAACTTTATAATATTCCTAGGAACCATAAAAGTAGGGATTATAATTGGTAACTACATAGGAATTTATTCCCATCATTTTCTTTGGGAAAATTTTTCTATTCCCAGAAACATTTTATACCGGGAATAAATTTAGTACACTTGTAACAAACATATGCATATACATTTCTATCATCTTATTTTCAGGAATCAACAAATATAACTTAAAACAAACACACCCTTAAAATTTTTTACATAACAATCTAATATCTTTTTTCAAATTTAAATTAACAAACAATATAAAATATAAACACAATTAATTAAATAGAATAATAAACTGTTGATAGTCGGGCACTCTGTGCCCGTGTTTCCACTAGTCTTTGTAATTGTGAATAGAGTGTTCTCTATTGTAAAAGGAAAATCCTTAATGAGAGATTATCTCCTATTCTATCCTATTTCTTACTAAATTTGATACAATACTTCGTTATTTTTTTTTACCATAAATTGGGAAATACTATAATTAACTAGACTCTTGACCCGTGCTATCGCACGGGTGCTATCGAGAAGAAGTTAAACGAATAAGTCACAACAATGTAAACATATATAGTTGATAGAAGTTATAACAATATTTAAAAATATGTTCCCTTCTACGACAACAATAGAAACAAAATGAAATGGTAGCATACATAAAAAAAAAAAAAAGGTTTGTACTTTATCATCAAGATACATTACGAAAGACTTCATGATAAACAATATGCGCATTAAGTTCCATAAATACCAATAGTTGACATTTGGCTTGGACATTGGTTTACTACTGAACCATCTATTCATGACCTAAATTTTCAATTAGCAATAATAAGTAATAATTTTTCTTTTATTCAAAATGAAATATCATTAAGTTCCATAAATATTTGAAATTTGACTTGTTATATAGATGACAGTCAATTTCAAATAGCAATAATAAGTAATAATTTTTCTTTTAATCACAATGAAATATCATTAAGTTCCTTGAATATCATTAAGTTTCATAAATATTTGTAAATTGTTTTATGTTGACAGTAAAGTTTTAAGTGAAAAGGTAAAGTTTTATGTTGACAGTAAGACAGTAAAGTTTTACACGGTGCATTTTTAAAATATAACAGCAGAGCAAAAATGATGGCAGGAGAGGATAATGGGAATGCATTCGTTAATATACATGGAAGGTTATGAGATCTACGGCTGACATGTAGGGGGTGGTTGACTCAAATCATGAAACATTAATACATGAAAGGTTATGAGATCTACGGCTGAGATGAAGGGAGTGTTTGACTGAGTTGATTAGCATTAATTACGTATTAGGGAGAGAAAATGAGGATGATTAGCATTATTTTCAATTGCCATTATGACGTTTCTGTATGAGAGAGAAAGTGAGGAGTTTGAAAATAGAGTTTGAATCAACGGTTGTGATTAAGTGTGTGGTTGGGAGATTAGATTAGCAATAATTACATGCTTAGGAGGGAAAAATGCAAGAGATTATGGCAAACATGCTAGCTCATCAATTCTAACTTTTATAATAAAGGATAATTTTTCTTTTACAATATTATCAAATTTTGCATCTCTCCAAATAGATATCTATTTCTTTTGAGAAATTTAGAGATTCTAACTAGTTAGCAACACCAACTTTAATATTTTGTTTACAACATTGTCCCAACATTTTGGGAATGAATTTTATATAAAGTGATGGAACTTACATACATTTTATCCGATAAAAAATGAAATTTATCAAGTCGCCCCTTATTAAATACTAGAAAGGTCATTTCAATAATAATATATTTTGGCTGAAATACAGAACCAGAACAACTCTTTTAGTAATGTATTTTGAGAGGTCTAAGATTATAGGAGGCGGATTGAAACATTATTTTGAAAAGTGAGTGTAAAAAACTAAGTGTTATAGTTGGCGTGGCTATCACTTTTCTGAGATAGTCTTACATAAACATAAATACAAAAAATATTATTTGGACACACACAACAATGAAGAAAACTAATGACAAAATAAATTACTCACATCATTCAATATCATTAAGCCATTTTATCTTTGAAAAAAAAATTATGTGTGAGTATGCCTAATCTTTTTAAATTAAGAGTTGTTCCCAAGAGAGTATTTCTCCACTTTTCTAATGAATTTACTACCTAAAAGACCATATATGCTCATAGCAAAACTAAAAACAAATGAATAAGTGCTACTTGTCCAGAACAAAATTAGAAAGCAGAAACCCCCAACAACAATTTCTATAGTTCCTCACCAACACCATAGTAATTTCTCAGGTTTAAGCCCACAATTACAAGGGTCCCAAATTTTGATGTAAAACCAATTCTAATTTGAGAAGCTTAAACAACTTGGGTTTGTTCCCAACTTTGATACAACTAAAAGATAAACTATAATTTGAATGTTTAATCATCACTAAGACACTAACCAACCTTGATTAACTTAGTAGAACATTTTGTAATTTAGTTTTCAAAACTAAAATATCTCACAATGAAGTAAATGATAGAGTAATGCAAAGATCGTAATAATGATAGAATAATAGTGAAAAAATAAGAACCTGTTAATAAATTGAAGAGAGTTGAAATGAAGAGTTGAGTGTGAGAATCATAACTAAATCATACACTCACGTGGACCAACATTAACTTAGCTTAAGTACACACAAAAACCTGCATCTGCATATTCTTAAGCGCATCCTTTTCCATTACCTTGGTCATGCACCACTTTAACTATTAAGCCAAAATTTTAGGATTTAAAAACTAAAAATCCAACACCGAACATATAATAAATCTCAATATAGCATCCAATACGTAATCAAAATTTATCTTATAATTCTACTATCATACTGACGTCACATTTAGCACAAACCAAAATATTTCAGCTAAAAAAAGTCGCAAACAATTTATTAAACACATCAAGAACACCAAAGAAAAAATCCACCCCTTACCTCAAAGAAGTGAATCTACAATCAAAGAGCACGATCAAATGCTTGAAAACGGAACTCAGAAGAATGATAACGACACTGTAAAATAAATTACGAGGTGTAAATATTAGAGTATAATTAAAATAAACTTATAATATAAAATTGAAAAAGGGAATCAAAGTTGAGAATGTCTCACCGTCACAATGGTAACGGGGGAGTGGAGCTGAGGAGAAGATATATCTAACAGCTATATATGTTCTTGCTTAAAGGAGTGAGGGAAGATATATGATGGATTGAGTGTAAGAAGTGGATGAAGATAGAGGATAGCAAAAATTGAAAAAAAATTACTATGGCTGCACACCATGAAAAGAAAGAAATAACAAAAACCCTAATTGCATGCATATTGTTACTAGACAGTCAACACACGAAAAGCACGAGCATCATGATTTCCGGAAGTAACAAACAACTTTTTTCTTCTCTTTCCTTAAATTATACCGTACAATTGTAGTATAGTACTGCTCGTATAAGAAAGATCGTATTTTTCTGGTGTTTTAAATAAATAAAAACAAACATAGTCTATGTAAGTTTAGCTTTTTTTTTTTTTTAAGAATAAAGTTTAACTCATTTGATCGAAGTATTGCATAATATATGCAGAGGTCAAACTTGAACATCGAACAACTCACTTATTCAATTTAAAAACGTAAATTCATATTCACCAGACAATTTGAAAATAAATAAATAAACAAGTACATATGTCAAAGCTTTTTGGCAATGTCTAATACCTTACATTAAATTTATAGCATTAAATTAAATAGATTCAGTGTTAATACCTTGCATTACATTTATACAGTGCACAATTTAATTTAACACTACTCATATAAAATAACAAGGTGCCAAAAGAAGCCATTTAGCATGAACCCATACTGGACCAAAATTTCTGACCATTAGATTAAACAAGCATATAGATTCTATCATGCATTCACCGCACTATATCTTATTCCACCCATCAGATTTTTTTTATCCTCTTCCTCTCTCGAACAGGAAGGTGCTGCAAACCCTTTTCCTCCTTTGTTGCAGTTCAACAAATATGCACAAAACAGAAGCAATATCATCATCTGAAATTCCCACAATTTGTTAAGAATAGGTTTGAGCTCAATTCATGAGCTTTCTTTTGGACGGCCAAATCTTGAAAAACAAACCCATTACTATTTGGCATCAAAATTCATCAATTTCAAATCTTCTGATCTTTGTTGCCCTGTTTTCGTTTTCTCTCTTCTTTCCAGTCGCTGTGTACTCAAAGGAAAGTAATACCACAACAAGCACACCAATTTTTTTTTTTAAATCGCTCTTCCTTTCCTTGTTTTTAATTCTCATTAATTAACGGCTAATTAATGCAAGTGTCATGTTGTAACTGTGAGGAACAAACGGTTTTGGTGGCTGGAACAGACAACACACGAGAGAGAAAAACATGAGAAAATATTGTAGGTTTGATTTGGTGTTGATGAATTATGATAGGACTTTGTGGAACCATCTAATTTAAGGGTTAAAAAAACAGGTCCATGTTGGACCAATTTTTCCATAGGTCCAAATTATACTGAACCTTTCTTCTATTATGCTCTTTACCCAACACATTCTGCTCATTCTTATCTGAAATTTTAAAATTATACCTGACTTAACTAATCATGCAAGGGTATTATAGTCATTTCAGTTGGGAATGAGCAATTTCCATTGGGTAAAGAGCAAAATTCTAAGTGAAAAATGTCTGGGAAGGAAGATTGGCTTCCCGGCCCACCTCGCTCATCGCAAAATCTCTCTGGCTCAATAAACTGTTCCATTGCAAAAATTTGATCCACCATAACCAAAGACATCATTTTATAGGTTGCACGTTTGTTTGTGCTGAGTGGCAACACGCCGGTCGAGTCTTCGAGTTTGACTCTGTTGGACCAGCGAAAAGTCATGCTAATCACAGGGTTGTGGGTAACAATTAGCTCCAAAACAAAACTATGCTGAGAATGACTAAACATAGAAATTACTCATGGCTTATAAGCATAAATTATGAATGAAAACAACAAGACAAGGATGGTATATGTTTTCCTTCCTACTCAATTGTACTGCTTCAAAGGTCAAATTCCAAACTTGTAACAGAAGTATGTTATTCAATTTTTGACTGAGTTTTTTTTCTCTCTTGAATATGTACTAAGCTCTCTTGTTTGAATAGTTTTAGAAAAGAAGCATATTTATTTTGTTTAAAAAAAAAATAGAGTAGGTGAAGAAAAGGTCATGGAGAGAAGATTTGGAATAGTTTTGTTGCAGAAGGTTTAGGAGGAACAAAATAATAGTGAAGAGGTCCAAGCGGTTATCACACAATTTTTTTTTTTTCAATGTTAACAAAAAAATAGAATTACATTTCCAACAAGGAAAATGATATTTAAAGCGAATGAATATCAAGCGAAGTATATCACGATACAGTTGGCACATTATAATTGCACGAGCTTTCCTTGAATTCCGCCAACCCCATGTTTAGCGCTAAACATTGAATTTTGAATTGTGATTCGCGAAGCTACCGTGATTTTTTCTCTTGGGAGATATAGCATTCCTCTTCCAACGATAACTATTCCAAACAGTTATGTATCTCGATCATTCGATCTAAGTAAATGATCGAGATTGTATAAAACTGATTTAATGAATGTGTTTTTGAATCAAATCAACGATCAATGTTGTTTAGAGTGTCTTTTTATTATCTCAGATAATCTAAATCCATAGAAAAAAAAACATAACGTGTTTCAAATTACCAAAACTTGTCCACACTTCCAAATTTTGGCTCATTTCTAGTGACATATAACATTGGGAATTCATACAAAGAATGATGCAATGCAACTATGCACCAATTTCCTAACAATCAATTACATGATTGCCGAATAGGTAGATACAAAATTACATTAAAAATTGAAACTAACAAAGCTTAGATCCGTTCTTGTTGCCTATTGAAATGGAAGCAATATTGGACTATTCTTTGGAACATGAACCAATTTTTTTAGTGACATGATATAAAATTTCACCCTTACATTGCACATAATATAAGTTAAAACATAATTGGAGTAAAGTCTCAAAGAGATATTGGATCTCTTATCTCTAGTCTCTTCTCTCTAGTATTCCCAACAAAATTTTGCAACACAGTAAAAAATTAATGTAAGCCATCTTATATAATCCTAAAGAAAAGGGAAATTTTTTAAAAATCTTGCTATAGGAAGGGTAATGTGTCAAAGTGGTAATAGAGGAATTTGATAATCCAGCTCTACAATTGAACTGCTGGTTTTTTTTCTTGCTGATCCTCCATTGTTGCGCCGCTAGTGGAATCCATTAAAATTGTCAACCCCCTAGCTTTTCTGATGAAGTTTCTGAAAGAGCAACAAATAGATTATTAACATAAATCAATTTCTAGTAGAAAGATACTGAATTTTATTCATTCTTACCTGAATGTTTCATCTCTAATGTTTCTCCTGCGAATGTTTCTTCGCATTAGCATTCCACCCGAACCTCTCATCAGATGAACGTGTCAGCAGGCCTTGTAGATGAAAATCAGACAAATGATTAGTCATTTTCTTCTCGGAATTTTCATTTCCAGCGTCAACTTGTATTGTTTGGCCAAAAAGCACAAGTTGGTGCGGCTTTGCATGATCCAGTTTCTCTGCAGATTGTGCAGAGGTTGATATCGAATGTGAGCATGAAACGTTCTCATTGGTGTTCGGCTTTTGCAATGCCGAGTTATTAGGGACAGTCATCGGCATTGTCGCAATATTATTATTAAACGGTTGTTGGAAACTAGGCTGATAGAGACCTAATGGAAGATTATGAAAATCTGGTGAGGTAAGACCGAAATGACCATGCCTGGCTCCCTGCATGCCGGCAGGACTAGTTTTGGGTAAATAAAAAATTGGAATATTAGGACTTAGAAGGTTGTTTGGAAAAGTTGGCATTGGAAATTGGCCATCAATTGGGAAATCTGGGAGTTGAGGCAATCTCAATTTCTTCCTTGGCGGTATGAAAGGTGAAAGAGGGATCGAAGGCATGTTTGATACTATTTCAACTTGCCACGGATTCACTCTTTTCACATTTTTAAGTAACTCAGGTTCATCCCATGTAACCTAAAAAGTATGACATCAGAAAATTATTCACGGCTGAAACAAAGTTCAAAATGTAATTCAAAATGACATAATAAAATGCAATAAAAAGGACATTGTGAAATTCATTAGTATGAAATACTAATCTAATTCTCTTCTTACAATTTCATTAGGTACCAACAATGTTCCATTGTATCTATATTACCACTAACAAATATTTACATTAACTTGCTAATTTTGAATGTATTCAAAGTAAAATATGTGAAGGCCCTGATGGATACCTAATGTATGATAGCGATGTAGGTATAACTTTTTTAGCAAATTATAATTATAGGAAGCTTCCAATTTATGGTACTGATGAAAACATAAAAGGATTATGCTTTGGAAAAAGAAAATGTTGCAAGAATACACACATTCTATGGTGGAACAATAGTGATTTGTATAAATTCCACAAGGCATAGCACTATAGTGCCACTATAGCCGCTATATGACAACATTGACCAAAATATAAGTAAAATCTAACTAACTTCACCGTATTTACCGTTATTATTGTCAAAACATTCATCAATAAAACAATTTCTCATGTAAATTAATTCTAGAGGGAGTGTATAATAAACATGTCTATACCTCGAGAAGTCTCCACATAGAATCAGACCATGACGGATCAGCAGCCTGAACAGAAGCAACAGTTCCGATAAACCAACTTATCCTTGATGAGTCCTCGGTTTCAATGGCCATCTTGAACCTCATTCCAGGACACCACCTAATTTGAAGTGCTGTTCCAATTAAAGAAGTTTTCACAAAAAACTCAGGAGTACCCGTCCGAGGATAATAAACCACATCAAACGGCTGCATATTAGTACCGAGTTTTATTGCTTCAATAATTTCTAGAGCTTTCACCTTCCCCCTACCCATCATTCCATCACTTATTAGCAATCCATTGCCTTTACCGTTTCTTTGAAGTTTATTATCTTCCTCTCCCGAAAACGATGTAAATCCTCCGTAAGGTGGTGCTGGACAAATTCCAATTCCACTACCAGATTTCCAACCTGACAAAGGATCGACTCCAACATTAGTTCTCCTTTTAGCCCTCCGAATTCCTACATGAAGATCACCGTTTCCAGATCTCAAAAACACAATCGAATCCCCCGACGCAAGTTTCTTCTCGCTGACAAAAGGACTCCATCCAGTTGTCAACAAATGCCTCTTCGGTGTACCCCTATAAACGTGCCTGAAATGCCACTTTTCGCCATGAACATCCTTGGGAAAAATATCCTGAAGAGGAGGGTTAGCTGAATAGTCCAAACGAGGAAAAAGCGTTTCTGCACAATATCTAGGACAAGAAAAGCCACCACCATTGTTTGCATCAGATTGTGTCAAGGTTTTCGCAAAAGATTGATGTTTATCCTTAGTTTCAGACACGTTGATTCCAGCAACACCATCATTATCAAAACTAACCTGGTTAATATTCATAGGGACAAGCCTGAGTTTTGCATACACTTCATCCGTCTCATGATTAGCCATATATCTTATAGCTTCAACTCTACATGGAATGAAAGACGGAATTTTGGAGTAAGCACTGAAATTCACCGGCTCACATGCATGCTCGGCGTGACCCTGAGGGAAGTAGAAGACGTGTGAGTTAACTTCTGGCATTTGCACTATTCCTCCTGCAATGGCATGCCATAGCTGAGGGTCCACACTCTTGTTCACATTTTTCAATTTCTTTTTTGACTCCATATTCATCTCAGTTGCACCTAGATTGCAACCTTTTCTTTTTTCTTTCATTGTCAATTCCTGTTAGATATTTTAAAATTATGCACATCACTTCCAAGTGTGTAAAATGCATTTTATGAATGGAAATGTAAAATGCATTTTATGCACATCACTTCTGTTAGGATATAGAATAATAGATATTAGAGTAATTAGAGAAGTTAGTTTATTTGTTATTTGGATTAGTTAGAGAGCATGTGTAACTCCTTTTTGTTCTTCCTTTTTCCTGAACAAAAGTACACTTAACACTTCAATTCTTTTTGAAAATTTTTAATATAAATCTATGCTTAAGTTATAGAAAATTTGAAAACTAATATCTTTTAGCTCAACTTTTTTTGCAACAAAGTTGACTATTGACAATTTATTTATTTTTTCTTCAATATTAAAATAAAAGCCAACATAGAATATAAATAGGGAAATGCTAACTGGTGCCCCCGGAGCACTGGTTAAGGATACTAAAAAGGGAAATTATATAGTAATTATTGCATTGAAAACTGTGTAATTAATCAATAAATAAGTCAACAAAGTTTCCTTTAATGGTAATAAATTCTTTTTTTGTATGCTTAACCAGTACCGGGGGCACTGGTTAGCATGACCCATATAAATATAACAAACACAGACTCTATTTCTTTTGAGAAATGGAGAGATCCTTACCGGCTAGCAACACAAACGCTTAACAATTTATTTACACATTACCCCTACATTTTAAAAACGAGATTCACATAATGTGGTGGAATGTACATGAATTTTATCCTATGAAAAATGACAATTTCCAAACCTCCCCTAGTAGTGTATTCTGAGAACTATGAGAATATAAGAGTGTGGATTGAGAAATTATTTTAAAAAGTGAGCGTAAAAAACAGTGTTGTTATAGTTGGTGTTGCTATCACTTTTCTAATGAATTTATTACCTAAAAACCATACATGATCATAACAAAATTAAAAACACAAGAATAAGTGCTATTGTCCAGAACAAAACTAGAAACCCCCAACAATAATTCCTATAATTCCTCACCAAAGTTATTTCTCAGGTTTAAGCCCACAATTACAATGGTCCCAAATTTTAATGCAAAACCAATTCTAATTTGAGAAGCTTATTTCTTTTCTTTCTTTACTTTATTATTGACCGACCAAACTTGATTTTGTTCTCAATTTGGATACCACAAAAATAGAAACAATAGTTTGAATGTTTAATTATCACTAACTAACCTTGATTAACTAAGTAGAAGGTTTTGTAATTTTTATTTTCAATACTAAAAAAATCTGACACTGAAGTACGTAAATGATAAAGTAAAACAATGGTTGTAATAATAAAGAAAATAAGAACCTGTTAATAAAATGAAGAGAGTTGAAATGGAAATGGAAATGGAAGGTTGATCATGCGAGAGTCACTAGTGTCTGTGTCTGCGGAGGAAGAAGAGGAACAAACATCGTAAAACATAAATAAACACAAAAATCCTTAACTGACTTGACGATAAGGTTTCCAATTCCAACAATATCTCCACAAAAGTAGTTCAAGTCAAAAAACCTAGCGTAAAACATGTTTTATATGTTAAAAAAACATAACTTGGTATGGTGAATGTTGGCGTTCAAATAGGGATTCTATAGAATACATATTAGACACCAATGCACACGAATAAAATGGAAAACAGCATTGTGTGTGTTTACGTGTTTCTTTTTTCTTTTTTATTACTAACAAAAAAAGAGCAGCATTGAGAGTCAACACAAACAAAAAATATACGATTTTGCCACTAATTCTTAGAAGTTGGTTACCTCAAGAATTAAATATTATCATATGTCAAAATCTATATGGTATAAATTTGGATTAAAATTAAATAGTCCACATTTCCTTGTTACGAATGGCAAAAATATTAAAATTGTGTTGTCAAAAAAAAAACATTAAAATTGTTAACTTCGACCCCGTGATTAAAGTTTGAATCCACATTATTTCATTTATGAATGTGAATTTTTAATGACTATTGATGTTTTCTCTATCTATGAAAAAAAAATTGGACTAAATACATGGCGTAGTATATGCTCTCTTTGTTTCATAAAAGTGTCATGTTTGACACCTTTTCTTTTTCTTATATGTACAAATTTTTAGGTAAATCTAAAATCATTTAACATGTCTCATAAGGTTTTATGCATTTTTATTGAACATTATTAATTTTGATGGGTCTCATTAACAAATCAAATGTTTTAGATTTGTACAAAATTTTACATATGGATGATCTATATGAAATAAATTTAACATCTAAGAATAAAATTTGAAAAATATCACGTAAAAAGATATTGAGCGGTGTAACATTGATATAACATTATATCGCTATAATTTGGTCCCCCTTCTTTCCACGATATACTTAATTATTGAATTTCACTCCAGTTAATTAATACACTAACTAAAATTAATAAATATGTTTTTATGGAAAAAGCTAAACTAGGCCACCGAAATTGACACCAGAGATAATCGAACTTGAGACCTTGAGAGGTGCACACACAAAGGTCGTAAGCCTACGCCAACAAACCTACCCAAGTGGGTTCAATTAATAAATATGTTTTAGTAAATGATACGAATTTTACAGTTGAAATAAAACATGCTCGTATTCTTAAGGCTTAAATTTAGTTTTGGTCCCCCTATTTTGATAAAACCGCAATTTTAGTCCTCCGATTTTTAATTGCACAATTTTGGTACCGTATTTTAGAAATTTTGAGAAATCTATGATTTTGACCATCTATTTTTTTTTATTTGGCAACCAACTTGGGTTGTGTTGGTTTGGAACTTTGGAGTGTGTTCCTTTCACACTACATAAGTTTGGATTCTCTCTGATGCCAATTTGACTTTCTCAACAAAAAAAATTATTATTTGACAATATATTAGGTGACTTGACGTGAAAACAAAGGGCCAAATTGTCGAATCTTCAAAAAATATAGTGTTAAATTGAGTCGTAACCAAGTGAACAGAGGCAAAAGAATATCAAAAAATAATACAAGGAACAGAAAGTGAATAATTTACTACCACGTCATCAAATTGGATGGTCAAAATTAAAGATTGATATTTTTTTTTATGTAACACGCAAAATTGCACAATTAAAAATGATGAGACAATATTACATTTTCTTAAAATAGGAGGCAAAAACCGCATTTAAGCCTAAGAACTATGTACAACTTAAATGTATCATTTAATCCAAGATAGAGGAGTGTTTTGCCAAAATAGGGGGGTAAAAGTGATTTAGATGATTGTCATATATTGATGTTGATAAGAGAGTCAAAGTAGAGGAGAGTTTTTGGCAAAAGCTTCGGAGTAAAGAAAATTGCTAAGGCAAAAGTTAAGACAAAAGTGGATAAGGGAGGGAGACTCTAACACTAAAAATTACATGCTGTTTGCGGTAACCACAGAGGAAAAATTAACAAATCGAATTAAGAAAGGAAAAAAAATTGTGTGGAGGGTGTGGAAGCAACAAAGGGAGAAGTAAGACTGAGTGGGCTTACTTTCTAGCAGTTGTCTATATATGATAATAATGAGGGTCTAAGAACACCTTGATTTGTGGTTTTAGCCGTTTTGTTGGTTATACTGCCTTTACTTATTGGAATCTCATCTCGTTCGACAGTAAAAAAGAGCACTGCAGAAGAAGTTAGGGAAGTCATTTGGAGTTATGA